>ENA-OQHD01000419-OQHD01000419.1-human-gut-metagenome-genome-assembly--contig:-NODE-419-length-15754-cov-3.768030_pt1 | contig 15754 bp, 20 predicted proteins | sample MGYA00242560_ERZ504711 | MGnify/ENA primary metagenome ERZ504711 (study PRJEB26092, sample SAMD00036198) | human gut metagenome | host: Homo sapiens | study: EMG produced TPA metagenomics assembly of...
TGATTTCGGTGATTTGTTAGAATATAAAAGGGAAAAATAAAGATTTATCAAGATAGAAAATTGTTTACAAAACCATAAAAAAACACATGAGGAGAGTATGGGAGCGTAAGAATAATTAAGGAGGAAGACGATGTTGGAATTAACATTTGGAGAACAGGTCAAAATCATTCTGAGCCGTAAAGGAATGACCATCAAAGAACTTGCAGAAAAGATAGAAAAATCAGACAGGAAAAAACGATGTCGCGCCAGAACCTGACACAACGTCTCGGAAGAGATAATTTCCAGGAGCAGGATATGCGTATGATCGCAAAGATTCTGGAATGCCCGTTCTATTTAGATATATTAGAAGAACATGAAGACCGCACAGAGAAACCGGTGAAAGAACAGAAAGCTGCAGAACCGGAACAGAAAGAGGCACCTACAAGAGCGGAAGAAAGGGATATTACGATTGGAGAACTGGTCGATATTCATAAAGAATTAGATGCGATTGAGAAGAAGAAAAGCAAGAAAAAAGCAAAGAAAGTTGTAGAAGAGAATCCGGAATATGTCCAGGAGACGATTTTTGACTTCTTTGTGAATGAGAAAGCAGAAGAGCCGGAAGTAGAAGCAGAGGCGGAAGTGGAAGCAGAGCCGGAAGTAGAAGCAGAGGCGGAAGTAGAAGCAGAGGCGGAAGTGGAAGCAGAGGCGGAAGTGGAAGCAGAGCAAGTATATGAAGAAGCAGAGCCGGAGTATGCAGAAGAGCCGGTATATGAAGAAGCAGAGCCGGAGTATGCAGAAGAGCCGGTATATGAAGAAGCAGAGCCGGAGTATGCAGAAGAGCCGGTATATGAAGAAGCAGAGGCGGAAGTAGAAGCAGAGGCGGAAGTAGAAGCAGAGCCGGAAGTAGAAGCAGAGGCGGAAGTAGAAGCAGAGCCGGAGTATGAGGAAGAGCCGGAGTATGAGGAAGAGCCGGAGTATGAGGAAGAGCCGGAGTATGAGGAAGAGGCGGAAGTAGAAGAGCCGGAAGTAGAAGAACCGGAACCAAAGAAGATTGAGACAGAGAAGAAGGCACATGGATGGAGAGCATTTTTCGGAATCCATAAAAAGCATGAAGAACCGGTGAAAGAAGAAAAAGAGAAAGAAAAACCGGAAATCCAATATCATGAATTTGATTATTCAGAAGATGGAGAATCAGGCGAACTTGCAGAAGAGTTTCTTCCAGATGAACCTGAGGAAGCAGAGACATATGCCGCAGAGACAGAAACGGCTGCTTATGAAAATGCAGAACAGTTAAATACGAACTATGATGCAGGACATCAGAACAGGTATGCACAGGAGAATGAAGAGGATTTATTTACATCAACGGAAGAGGATCTTGAGAAAGGGGAACTTAACCCTTACACCGGACATGAATATGAATCGAACAGTGTAAGAATGCATCCGAACCGGATCGGCTATGTGCAGGTATATGACCGTGGAACTCATCAGTGGACAGATATGACGGAGTGGGCGTTTCTCGGATATCAGGAGCGTAAGAAAGCGTTACTTGGCAAAGATTATGAGCCGCCGATCTATCTGGATTAATGGAAAATGAACTTAAGAAAGTAATGCTGTAAATAAGGTGTTCAGCCGGAGATCCGGCTGGACACTTTTTTGACAAAAAGGAGGATGTAAAATGGAGTGGACAAGACTTTTATCGACAAAGAGACAAAGGCCGGGCAGACATCAGGATGTACGTTCCGCCGATACCGATCTGAGAAGCGAATTTGAAAAGGATTACCACAGGATCATCGGAAGTGCATCATTTCGGAGACTTCAGGACAAGACACAGGTATTTCCATTAGATAAAAGTGATTTTATTCGGACCAGGCTGACCCATTCTATGGAGGTATCATCGCTGGCAAAATCGCTGGGACAGAATATCGGCGAAAGCATACTGGCACATAAGAAAGATACAAGTTTCACTCCGGGGATGAAAGAAGATATTTGCAATATTCTTCAGTGTGCAGGACTGATTCATGACATTGGAAATCCTCCGTTCGGACATTATGGGGAGTTTGCGATCAGAGAGTGGTTTGAACGGAATCTTCCGGTGTTAAAATATCACGGAACACCGATAGAAGAATTACTGGAAGAACAGATGAGGGAAGATTTTTATCATTTTGAAGGAAATGCACAGGCGCTCAGGCTGGTGAGTAAGCTTCATTTCCTGGTAGATGAAAATGGAATGAATCTTACCTATGCGCTTTTAAACACAATTATAAAATATCCGGTGGCATCTACACAGATCCGGCCAAAGTCCGGGGATATCCGTGCAAAAAAAGATGGGATATTATTATGCGGACCGGGAGTTATTCGAAGATATCGTGATGGAGACAGGGGCGGGAAATTGCAGACATCCTCTGACATTTATTCTGGAGGCAGCAGATGATATTGCATATAAAACGGCAGATATCGAAGATGCATTTGTGAAAGGGTTCATTACTTATCACAGTCTGCGGGATGAAATTGCGGAAGCTTCCAAAAACAGGGAAAAGAAGCTGGCAGTTCCGGAACAGGCGGAATGGAATAGATTCCGGCCGGCAGATAAACTGGTGGAATTATATGAACGTGCAAAGAAAAACGGAGTAGATAACCCCGGAGATTATGCAGTGAAAAACTGGATCGTAAAGGCACAGGGAGTTCTGATCGGATATGCAACATCTGGATTTACTTCTCATTACGATGAGATTATGAATGGAGTATATAAAACAGATTTATTCGCAGATACACCGGCGGAAGGACTTGTAAAATTACTTGGAGAGATTGCATGCAAATGTGTGTTTAAGTCAGAAACAATCTACCGGATGGAAGTGAAGGAAGCAGTGATGCTTGACAATCTGATGGACCGCTTCATGGGTGCGATAATTAAATATGATGATCCGGCACAGAAACTGAATTCTATAGAAGAACGGCTGGTTTCGTTTATTTCCAATAATTACAAAAAGGCATACCGCTATCATGCGGAGGGACAGCCAGACATTTACCGGTTGTATCTGAGATTATTACTGGTTACGGACTATATCTGCGGAATGACCGACAGCTATGCGAAGAGGTTGTATCAGGAATTGAATGCGATTATGGCATAAAGAGAATATTTCAGAATAGATTGTGATAAATTAGCCGTAAACAGGAGTGGGTATTTTGGAGACGGTTTATTCGATATCTGTATGAATACGAACAAGAGAAGAAGATGCGGAATGTAGGCTTCGTGAAAAATAGAACAGGATATGGAACAGTGTGTGATCCATGTACACTGGAAAAGGATTCCGGATGGAAGAAGACGCAAAGGGACTGGAAGTATATTGTTCTGGATCAGGATGAAAAATGTACCGGAATCAATATGGGAGTGACAGAGCCGCCGTCTCCCGGACTGAATTATCAATTGTGTTATACACCGGAAGATATGGGGGAGAAAGAAAATTATGGTCTGGTCAACGGAATTATTTTGAAAGACATAAGCGGGCACTGTTATGCTGCAGTGTGGAATGACGATGCGGTAAATATCTGTCAGATGGAAAAGTGGGAGATGGCGGAGGAAGAGACGCATGAAAAAGAAAAGAGTATTGCAGAGGCTTCAGAGGAACAGGAAGTAAAGGAATGTGGGAAAAGATACAAAGTCAGAAAAATCCAACGGAAAGATATGGTATGTCTTCCGAGATGTGAATGGAAGCATGCGAATAATAGTTTTCTGGTTCATGGATATTATAATTATCATCACCTGATATTGACAGTCTGTGATGGTCAGTTAAAATTAGGAGTACCTGGAGTATATCATCCACAGGAAGCAAAAGCAGCAGAAAGTTTTGGGTTTCCGGAATTTCTGCCGTTTGAGGAGACCGGACTTGCGCTTACGGAAGAAGAAACGAATGACAGAGAGACATTCGGATACTGGTGCAGAGATGTCCGCGGATCGGAAGACTGCGCAGATATACAAAGAAAAATATAATCAGATGGAGTGTGGAAATGCAAAGTACAGATGAAAAATATATGAAAGAAGCAATCAAACAGGCGAAAAAAGCTTATGCGATCGGAGAAGTACCGATCGGGTGTGTGATTGTGTATCAGGATAAGATCATAGGAAGAGGGTACAACCGGAGAACGATTGACAACAATACCCTGGCACATGCGGAACTGGCTGCGATCAGAAAAGCAAGCAGGAAAATGAATGACTGGAGACTGGAAGATTGTACGATGTATGTGACACTGGAGCCTTGCCAGATGTGTTCCGGTGCAATCGTACAGTCCCGGATGACAAGGGTGGTAGTCGGTTGTATGAATCCAAAAGCCGGTTGTGCGGGATCTATCTTAAATCTTCTGGATATGCCGGAATTTAACCATCAGGTGGAATTGACGACAGGAGTCATGGAAGAAGAATGCAGCCAGATGATGAAATCACTTTTTTAAAGAATTAAGAGAGGCAAGGAAGAAGAAAAAGCAGCTGGAAAAAGAGCAGACAGAGGAAATATAAGAGACAGGTGACCAGATGAATGAAAAGACGGTAGGAATGCTGATCGGTAAGAAGAATGTATATGAATATCCGGAACTTTCCAATGCAGTTACCTGTATGAATTATGTAAACAAAGAGACCGAGATACCGCTGGTACTGATGATGCACGGACTTGCAGATGACAAAGCATGGAGATCCGGCATTCTGGACAGAGAAGAATAATTTGGTATAATATAAAAAATATCCATATGCGGGAAACTGATATGCTACCCTCATATAGGACAATGAAATATAAAAGTCCTATATGGGGGTATTTTCATGTTCAGAAAGAGTAAGATAGAACCAGTAGAAAAAGTAAAAATAGTCGAACGCTACCTTGCAGGAGAAATTGGCATACAGCAAGCAGGAAAAGAATTAGGAGTTGATCATCATAGTATTCGAAATTGGATTTCTATTTATCAGTATGATGGACCAATTGGATTACTCAATCAACCGAAAAACAAATCTTATTCAAAAGATTTAAAAATATCTGCTATAAATGATTATCTTAACGGAGAAGGATCTCTTCAGGATATTTGCACAAAATACGGAATTCGTTCACACAGACAGCTTTCCGATTGGATTAAGGTGTATAATTCTGGTGGAATATTAAAAACATCCACTGGAGGTGCTTACATGAAAAAGGCAAAGAACACTACACTTGATGAGAGATTAAAAATAGTAACAGATTGTCTTGCAAATGATAAGAATTATGGTGCAATGGCACTCAAATATGATTGTTCCTATCAACAAGTTCGCAATTGGGTAATACGATACGAAAAGATGGGTCAAGCGGGTCTGGAAGACAGACGTGGACGTCGTATAGCTTCTCTTCCAAGCAGAACACCTGAAGAAGAGCTACGTGACAAGATAGCTGAACTGGAAAGAAGAAATCTAGACTTACAAATGGAGAATGATCTGTTAAAAAAAAGTCAGAGAACTGGAAAGGAGGGGTCGCTATCTTTAATCCATCGGTTAGCCGAATATGAAGCCATCCAAAAACTATCGTCTACTAAGCATTATCCCATAGATAGACTTTGTAAATATCTTAATGTTACACGTTCTGCGTATTACCGCTGGGGAAAATATCCGAAAAGTAATAATGAACTTCGAAACGAAAGACTATCCACTGAAATCCAAAGGATTCATCACCAGCATCCAGATATGGGATACCGAAGGATTCGTGATGAATTAGATGGACATAAAGGAATTCATGTGAATGATAAACGAGTACTTCGTATTTGTAGGAAATACGATATAAAATCAAATATTAAATGGAAACCTAAGAGTTATACCAGAGGAGACAGAAATCCTGATCACATAGCAAAAAACTATTTACACCGTGAATTTCACGCCGAAAAACCGAATGAAAAGTGGCTTACAGATGTTTCTGAATTTAAATACTACAACGGAATAGAAGTTCATAAAGTTTATCTGAGTGCTATTTTAGATTTATATGATAGAAGGATTGTTTCCTTTAAAATCAGCGATCATAATGATAATCCATTAGTTATGGACACGTTTGATGAGGCTGTTCGTCAGGAGCCAGATGCACACCCATTAGTTCATTCTGATCGAGGCTTTCAATATACAAGCGCACAGTTTTATACTAGATTAAAAAAACATCATATGAAGCAGAGTATGTCTAGAGTTGCCCACTGTATTGACAATGGACCAATGGAAGGGTTTTGGGGAATTCTAAAACGAGAAATGTATTATAAACAGCGTTTTAATGACAGAAGCTCTTTGATTACTGCGATAGCTAATTACATAGATTACTACAACAACCAACGACTTCAAAGGAAACTGCATGTAATGACACCAATGAAATATCATGAGCAATATACAAAAGCAGCATAAAATATTGCCAGCCATAGCATGGCTGACGATACAAAAATTTATTATTTTTTATTGTCCTCTTGACGGGGAGCATACCAAACTGCAGTGGATATTTTTAATATCTGTTTATTTTATTATGTGCATTGCGCTTCGAACGAGCCTTCACAGACGTTACCTTAGTAGTTAACTCAGCCCAGGCACCCTTACGGCACCCGGAAGATTCCACTTAATGCTGCTTCATTCCTGACCTGACATGGTTCATGGAGTTCCGTCGCGTAAGACCCAAACATCAACGCCACTTTCCAAGGGCAGCTCTGCAAAAACAAGCCCTCTGCGCAATATCACCCCTGCTATAGCGGATTGCAGGTGCAAGGTACCGCTAACACCCCGGCTGCACAGCTCAATATTTTAACGTGTTCCGGACAAAAAGTCAATGGAAATGTTGTAAAAAATGGCGATACCAATTTATAATACCTAGATATATGATGATTTATCTTATCCGGTATATAACCGGAGGAGAGATTCTGATCTGGAGGAAAGCATAATGAAGATATTACTGGCAGCAGTCAATGCAAAATATATACATTCCAATCTAGCGGTCTACAGTCTGAAAGCCTATGCCGAAGATCCGGCGGTGGAGATCGGGGAGTACACGATCAATCAGCAGAAGGATGATATCCTGATGGATATCTATAAGAGAAAACCGGACATCCTCTGCCTTTCCTGCTATATCTGGAACCTGGATTATATAGAGGAGATTGTGTTGGAAATCGGAAAATTACGCCCGGATATGCCAATTTGGCTTGGTGGTCCGGAAGTTTCCTATGATGCGCAGGATGTGTTAAAACGTCTACCGTGTGTCAAAAGGTGATGAATGAAAAGGGGAAGGAGAGAAGACAATTTAAAGAAATTTGCCGGATATACCGAAATGAATTCGAAAAAAAGAAAGAGAATGTGGATAACTTCTGGAAAAAAATCAGAGAGTGTGGATAACCAGTTAAAAAATGTTATAGGCATTACTTTCCGGACAGAAGAAAATGAAATCATCGATAAACCATGGCGGCCGATCATGGATTTAAGTGAGGTTCCGTTTGTCTACGACCACATAGAAGATTTTGAACACAAAATTATCTATTATGAGACAAGCAGAGGCTGTCCATTTTCCTGCAGCTACTGTCTGTCTTCGGTAGACAAGCGCCTGCGGTTCAGAGATATAGAACTGGTAAAGAAGGAACTGCAGTTTTTCCTGGACCATAATGTTCCGCAGGTGAAATTCGTCGATCGTACATTTAACTGTAAGCACGATCACAGTATTGCAATCTGGAAATATATCATGGAGCATGATAATGGAATCACGAATTTCCATTTTGAGATTGCGGCAGATATTCTGAATGAGGAAGAACTGGAATTGTTAGAACAGATGCGCCCCGGACTGGTACAGCTTGAAATAGGTGTGCAGTCAACAAATCCGAAGACGATTAAAGAGATCCACAGAGTTATGGATTTTGAAAAAGTATCCAGAATCGTGAGGAGAATCCAGGAGAGAGGAAATGTACACGAACATCTGGATCTGATTGCGGGACTTCCATACGAAGATGTGGAAAGCTTCGCACATTCTTTTGATGATGTCTACGCATTAAAACCAGAACAACTCCAGTTAGGATTCCTGAAAGTGCTGAAAGGATCATTTATGCAGGAACATCAGAAGGAATATGGAATTGTGCACAAAGCGCATCCACCGTATGAAGTACTTTATACAAAATGGATTTCTTATGAAGATGTATTGAGGCTGAAAGGCGTGGAAGAGATGGTAGAAGTGTATTATAACAGCCGTCAATTCACGAACACGATGGAAGAACTGGAAAAAGAATATGATTCTGCATTTGATATGTATGACCGGCTTGCTGCTTATTATGAGGAAAATGATTATAATTCAGTTCAGCACAAGCGGAGTGCAAGATATGAGATCCTGTTAAATTATGTGAGAAAATATCACAAAGAAAAAGAAGATTTATTCCGGGAAGTGCTCACTTATGATTATTATCTGCGTGAAAATGCAAAGAGCCGTCCAGGATTTGCCGGAGAATATCCAGTAACGAAAGATGTTGCAAGAGCATTTTATGAGACAGAAGAGGAGACGCATGAGTACCTTACGGATTATGGAAAATACGACAGAAATCAGATGCGTAAAATGACGCATCTGGAATATTTCAAACTGACAGATACATATATTTTATTTGACTATCAGAACAGAAATCCGCTGAATCAGGAGGCAAGAGTCTGTAAGATAGAGAAAATTAAATTATGAAAAGGGCGTACGATCTGCAGTGCAAGAAGTCCGAAATGTGAGGATTGTTTCTTGCAAAAATATTGTAAAGAGTATAAAAATGTAGAGAAATACGTTACTGTTTACGTAAAAATTGATAAGAATGAGAAGAAGCAGTAACGAAAATAAAATCAAAGAAGGTAGAAGAATGAATTTCAACAATAAAAGAACAAGAAGAATTGTATCAATTGTTGTGCTTATCGTCATCATTGCCATGGTAGCAACGATGATTATTCCGTATCTTGTATAAATATAAAAGGGGAACATAATAAACATGAAGTTAGAGACACAGACAGAACAGCTTATAAGCGAAACAGTTACCGTCTACGGTTTATCTCCGCAGATCGGGGTCCATGCACTTGCACAGACTGTGAACGCACTGGCGGCACAGGGTGCAGTGTTCTCTGTCTGCCCTGATATAACAGAGGATGAGGAGCAGGAAGCGGATATCCGGAGTGAGGATATGCAGGATACGCATGAAACCATCTGCAGGCATTAGTGTACAGATCGCCTATCCGGAATACGTGTTCAAATCCAGAATCCACTAAGATTGAAAAGCTTCTCAAAAAAGCATGCAAAAAGTATAATATCATGCTTGCAGGAGTACAGGCATCTGTCAATCCGGCGGTTCGGGCGATCGCAGTGACGGTTACAGGAATCGCAAAGGCTCCAAAGGAAGAAGCATGGAACCGGGAAACCGCACGAGCCTGTAAGGATATTGTGTTCGCAGGGCATGCAGGAATGGATGGTATGCTCCGGATCACGGAAGAAAAAGAACAGGAACTTAAGACTCGTTTTGCTCCGGTTTTCATGAAGCAGATAAAGTCATACGGACAGCAGATATTTGCTCCAAAAGAAATCGAAGCCGCAAAAGCCGGGGCGCATTTGTCGTACGTCAGGTCGCAGATGGCGGGATCTTGGCAGCACTGTGGAATCTGGCACTGGAATTAGAGCAGGGACTGGATCTTGATATGAAGAAAAATCAGTATTTTACAGGAAACGATCGAGGTATGTGAACATTTCCGGCTGAATCCATATCAGATGATATCTACAGGAAGTTTTCTGGCTGTGACTGACAATGGGGAAGTACTGGCAGATGCGCTGAACAATCAAGGGATTACAGCAGCAGTAATCGGACATACAACAGACAACAACGATAAGATCTTAAGAAATGGAGAAGAGATGCGTTATATCGACCGTCCGGCTCCGGATGAGATCTTGAAGCTATATAGCGGAGGTATGAATGATGGAAGAATTAAGAAAGCAGATACTCCTGTATCTGGAGAAGCATAGCAGGGTGGACCTCGGAGAACTGGCAGTTCTTCTTGGGACCGACGAAGTAACCGTAGCAAATGAGATTTCTGCCATGGAAAGAGCAAAGATCATCTGTGGCTATCATACACTGATCGACTGGGATAAGACAGGAACAGAGTATGTGAATGCCCTGATCGAAGTAAAAGTAACACCACAGCGTGACACGGGATTTGATAAGACAGCAGAACGGATCTGTAATTATCCGGAAGTATCAGCCGTATATCTGATCTCCGGTGATTTTGATATGATGGTTCTGATCGAAGGCAAGACTTTGCAGGAAGTGTCAAAGTTTGTATCAAGTAAATTATCACCGATCGAAGATGTCACAGGAACCAGCACACAGTTCGTACTGAAGAAATATAAGGATCACGGAACAATCATGTTCGGACAGAAAAAAACAGAAAGGATGCTTGTAACACCATGATGAGAAATCCATTATCTAAGAAAATCACAGGCATCGAACCATCTGGAATCCGGAAATTCTTTGATCTGGTAAGTGAGATGCCTGACGCAATATCCCTTGGTGTAGGAGAACCTGATTTTGACACACCATGGAGAATCAGAGAGGAAGGTATCTACACCCTGGAACAGGGCAAGACTTTCTATACATCGAATGCAGGTCTTAAAGATCTGAAGATCGAGATCAGCAAATATCTGGAACGTAAGATACATGTAGAATATGACCCGGATCATGAGATCATGGTGACGGTCGGAGGAAGTGAAGGAATCGATGTGGCACTGCGCGCAATGCTGGATCCGGGAGATGAAGTACTGATCCCGCAGCCGAGCTATGTATCGTATTTACCTTGTACCATTCTGGCAGACGGTAATCCGGTTATCATTCCGCTTCAGGAAAAGAACGAATTCAAACTGACGGCAGAAGAACTGGAGGCAGCAATCACGCCAAAGACAAAAATGTTAGTCATGCCATTCCCGAACAACCCGACAGGATCGATCATGACAAAAGAAGATCTGGAGCCAATTGCAGAAGTTGTGAAAAGGCATGACCTGTATGTGCTTTCGGATGAGATTTACTCCGAACTTACATACAAGACAGAGCATGTGTCTATTGCATCTCTTCCGGGAATGCAGGAAAGAACACTGGTAATCAACGGATTTTCCAAAGGATTTGCCATGACGGGATGGAGGCTTGGTTATATCTGCGGACCGTCTGTGATCATAGAACAGATGTTGAAGATCCATCAGTTTGCGATCATGTGTGCGCCGACCAACAGCCAGTACGCAGCCATCGAAGGCTTGCGTCACTGCGAAGATGAAGTGCAGCAGATGAGAAATGCATACAACCAGAGAAGAAGATATCTGGTAAATGAATTTGCGAAGATGAAGCTGGAATGCTTCGAGCCATTCGGTGCATTCTATATCTTCCCAAGTATCAAAGAATTCGGTATGACTTCCGAAGAATTTGCAATGCGTTTCCTGGAAGAGGAGAAGGTTGCGGTCGTACCGGGAAGTGCGTTTGGTGAGAGTGGGGAAGGGTTCCTGCGTGTATCGTATGCGTACTCACTGGAAGATCTGAAAGAAGCGATCGGAAGACTCAGTCGGTTTGTCGAGAGACTGAGAAGCCAGAAGTAAGGTTGACGGAAGCTGATTTGAAGAGAATTTAAAAGAAATAATAGAAATAGAAAAGCCGTCAGGGAATGTTAATGTATGAATTAGAATTATATTCCCTGACGGCTTTTGTTATTGCTATGCAGCTTCGGCAGACATCAGAAAATACAGGATGAATTGTATAATCCGGAATTTACTCTTACATTTTTGGAAAAAATCTTGACTTGGAGCGAACTCCAAGTGCTATAGTAATGAACGGAAAGGTGGTGTCTGGATTGACGATAAAAGAAGTAAGTGAAACATATGACATTTCCGCTGATACCCTGCGTTATTATGAACGCATCGGCATGATACCGGAAGTAACACGTACGGCAGGCGGAATCAGAGACTATCAGGAATCAGACCTTGGATGGGTGGAGCTTGTGATCTGTATGAGAAAAGCAGGACTTCCCGTGGAGGCACTGATCGAGTATGTAAAATTTATATCAGGAGGGCGACGAGACATTTGAAGCAAGACTTCAGCTTCTTTCGGAAGAAAGAGAGAAGTTAGAAGAGCAGAAAGCGCAGATAGAGTCAGCGATCAACCGGCTGAATCACAAAATTTTCCAAATACGAAGAAGCAGTAAAGACAGGAGTATTAAACTGGGAGGAGAATAGTTCATGTATATAGAAAAGATTAACGGACCAGAAGATGTAAAGAAATTAACGGTAGACGAGATGACTGTAATGGCAGGCGAGATGAGAGAGTCACTGTTAAAGAGAGCCAGTATCCACGGCGGACACTTCGGACCAAACTTCGGTATGGTAGAGGCAACGATCGCACTGCATTATGTATTCGAGTCACCAAAAGACAAGATTGTATATGACGTATCACACCAGACCTATCCGCACAAGATGCTGACAGGAAGAAAGGATGCATATCTCTATGAAGAACATTACGATGATGTGTCCGGCTACAGCAATCCAAATGAAAGTGTACACGATCATTTCACTGTAGGTCATACATCTACATCCGTCAGCCTCGCGTGTGGACTTGCAAAAGCAAGAGACCTGAAAGGGGAAGAAGGAAATGTGATCGCAGTGATCGGTGATGGTTCCTTAAGCGGCGGTGAAGCACTGGAAGGATTGGACTATGCAGTAGAATTAGACGGAAATCTGATCATCATTGTAAATGACAATGATATGTCCATTGCGGAAAATCACGGCGGATTATATGGCAACTTAAAATTACTCCGTGAGACAAACGGACAGGCAGAATGCAACCTGTTCAAGGCTATGGGACTGGATTACATTTACGTGGATCACGGAAATGCTGTCGGAGACCTGATCGAAGCATTCCAGAGTGTCAAAGACAGCAGGAAACCAGTTGTTGTGCATATCAATACCTTAAAGGGAAAAGGTTATGCACCGGCAGAGCAGAACAAAGAAGTATGGCATTATAACGGACCATTTCATATCGAGACAGGTGAACCGTTATACGAGATGACAGAAGAAGACTACTCAGACATTTCCCTGAATTATCTTTTGGATAAGATGAAAAAAGATCCTGCAGTAGTAGCGATCACATCCGGAACCCCGACCGTTATGGGATTCACAGAAGATAAGAGAAAAGAAGCAGGAAAACAGTTCGTAGATGTCGGTATCGCAGAAGAGACAGCCGTAGCACTTGCTTCCGGAATTGCCGCAAATGGCGGGAAACCGGTTTATGGAGTATACAGTACATTTGTACAGAGAACTTATGACCAGATCGCACAGGATCTCTGCATTAATAACAGCCCGGCAACTATTGTAACATTCTGTGGTTCGGTATACGGAATGAATGATGTGACACACCTTGGACTATATGACATCCCGATGATGGCCAATATTCCGAATCTGGTATACCTTGCTCCGACAACCAAGGAAGAGTACCTGGCAATGCTCGACTGGAGTATCGAGCAGAATGAGTATCCGGTAGGAATCAGACTTCCGGGCGGCAGTGTGATCTCTGACGGAAAAGAGATTACAAAAGACTTCGGTGATCTGAACAAATACGAAGTAACTCAGAAAGGTTCTAAGGTTGCAGTGATCGGACTTGGAACATTCTACGGACTTGGTAAAGAAGTTGCCGAAGAGCTTAAGAAAGTAACCGGAACAGATGCAACTGTGATCAATCCATATTATATTACAGGTATTGATGCAGAACTTCTGGAAGAGCTTAAGAAAGACCACGATGTTGTGATCACTCTGGAAGATGGTATTCTGGATGGCGGATTCGGCGAGAAGATCGCAAGATTCTACGGAGATTCGGACATGAAGCTTCTGAACTTCGGACTGAAGAAAGAGTTCCTCGACCGTTATGATGTAGCAGAAGTTCTGAAAGAGAATCATCTGACGAAAGAGCAGATTGTGGAAGATATAATGAAGTTTATTTAACAATTGAATAAATAAAACGTATGTGATATACTACTATAAATAACCGCAATATGGGTGGATTTCTATTACTCAATATGGCCAACCACTTTGAGCGGTTGCTTTTTTGTATAATTATAATATCACAGAAATATATCTTTAGCAATTAATATAAAAACCAAAAAAGGGAACTTTTTTAATTGTAAATTTGTTGGTATGCCAACAGCTAAAATCATGTAAAATAAGATAGAATCATACGATCAATAATTTTAAAAAATACATACGAAAAGAAAGAGAGGACACACACATGGATCACATATATGACGTAATCATCCTTGGCGCCGGTCCGGCGGGATTAAGCGCAGGCTTATATGCAGGCAGAAGCAGACTGGACACCCTGATCATCGGAAAAAGGACAGGCCGGCGGCCAGATTATCAACACAGACGAAATAGAAAACTATCCGGGACAGATCGTAGAAGGAGAGACGGGAGTTTCTCTTGTACGCAGAATGTACGAACAGGCAGAACAGTTCGGCGCAGAACATGTCCGTGATACGATCACAAATGCAGAACTGAGCGGAGACATCAAAGTCCTGACAGGCGAAAAAGATACCTATCAGGCGGAAAAATATCATCATTGCAACCGGTGCATATGCAAGGCCGATCGGATGCAAAGGCGAGCAGGAGTACAAGGGACGCGGAATCTCTTACTGTGCAACCTGTGATGCGAACTTCTTTACTGACCTGGAAGTCTATGTAGCGGGCGGCGGGGATGCAGCGGTGGAAGAAGCGCTGTATCTTACTAAAAATTTGCCAGAAAAGTTACGATCATTCACAGAAGAGACGAGCTGCGTGCAGCAAAGTCTATTCAGGAGAAAGCATTTGCCAATCCGAAGATCACATTTCTGTGGGATTCGGTAGTCGAAGAAGTGGGCGGCGACGGACTGCTTCAGACGATGACTGTGAAGAATGTGAAGACGGGAGAACTTACAAAGATAGAAGCCGATCCGAAAGACGGACTGTTCGGACTGTTTGGATTCATCGGTATGATCCCGAATACCGGCGTGTTTGCAGATAAAGTAGAGACGGATGACAAGGGATACATTAAGACGGATGAGGACATGCATACCAACGTACCAGGTGTCTATGCTGTCGGAGATGTAAGAGTCAAGAGCCTGCGCCAGGTAGTGACTGCAGTAGCAGATGGTGCGATCGCAGCAGTGCAGGTGGAGAGAAGTATGTCAGATTATTAGAAGAATATGGAAAACAATATTAGAAATATAGATTGTTATGCGTTCGGAAGAAGGAGATGATCCTATGACTGTAGAAGAGATGAAAAAGAAGAAAACAGAATTAGGTTTCAGTTGCGAGCAGATATCAGATCGTTCCGGTGTACCATTGGGAACGGTACAAAAGATATTCAGCGGAATAACCAAAAGACCAAGATATGACACAATTTGTCAGTTGGAAAAAGCATTTCCGATGGAATATATTATATTTACAGATAATCTTGGACGATGCTGCAGCCGAACGTCGTTGTATGCTGTGACAGAGATAAAATCCTTCGAAGTCATGTCTATGGAGCTCCGGATATGGTAATCGAGATATTATCATCATCTACAAGAAAAAAAGATATGGGATTAAAACTGAAAAAATATATCACTGCAAGAGTCAGAGAATACTGGATGGTTGACCCGGATAAGAAAAAAGTTGTAGTATATGACTTGGAACATAATGAGTTACCGGCCATCTATGGCTTTGAAGACCAGGTACCGGTGAATATATTTGCTGGAAAATGTCAGATTGAC
>ENA-OQHD01000421-OQHD01000421.1-human-gut-metagenome-genome-assembly--contig:-NODE-421-length-15738-cov-3.197361_pt1 | contig 15738 bp, 22 predicted proteins | sample MGYA00242560_ERZ504711 | MGnify/ENA primary metagenome ERZ504711 (study PRJEB26092, sample SAMD00036198) | human gut metagenome | host: Homo sapiens | study: EMG produced TPA metagenomics assembly of...
AAAGGGTATGATTCCTGTGTATTAATAGGAACGGATATACCGGAACTGAAATGTTCGGATTTGGAGTATGCGTTCAGGCTTTTGGATGTAAATGATGTAGTCTTTGGTCCAACCGTAGACGAAGGGTATTATCTGGTCGGAATGAAAAGACCGGTATGTGAAGTGTTTGAAAAGAAGACATATGGAACAGGAAATGTACTGAAGCAGACCGTGCAGCCATTACAGGAAATGGGACTGACAATCGGATATGTAAGAAGATTGCAGGATATGGATGACAGAGATGATATTACAGCGTATCGGAGCCGGATGAGGAGGCAGAAGTTACTTCAGAACACACATACTGGACGTTACCTGCTAAAAAAATCAGAAGATTTCTATCAATTGTGCCGATCTATAATGAAGAGACAACGATAGAGAAACTGCAGGAGCAATTAGAAAACTTACAGGGAAAGTGTGAGATCATTCTAGTCGATGGTGGGAGTACAGACGCAACATTGTCGATGATCAGACCGGGATTTAAAGTACTGCATTCGGAAAAAGGCAGGGCGAACCAGATGAATCTTGGCGCAAAAGAAAGTACCGGAGATATTCTTTTCTTTCTTCATAGTGACAGTGAACTTCCGAAAAGACCGCTGGAAGAAATCAAAGCAGTGATAAAAGATCATGAAGCAGGATGCTTTGGCATTGCATTTCATTCCAGACAGTTTTTTATGTGGACATGCAGAGTTATTTCAAATCATAGAATAAAAGACAGAAAAGTGATGTTTGGAGATCAGGGGATTTTTATCACAAGAGAACTGTTCTTCAAAGCGGGGATGTTTCCGGCTCTTCCGATAATGGAAGATTACCAGTTTTCGCTTACGTTAAAGGAAATGGGAGTAAAGCTTGGCATTGCTAGGCACAGAATCTATACGTCAGACCGGAGATTCCCTAAAAAGGTGATTCCGCAGTTAAAAGTGATGTGGAAGATGAACCGGCTAAGAAAAATGTACCGGGATGGTGTGCCGATAGAGACGATATCGAAGTTATATAAAGATGTAAGATAAAATGTCAGGAAACAATATAGCCAATAGAGGATCGGGATTATGGAACGTATAAAAGGATTAAATGAATATGTGAAAAATGAAAAGTATAGGAAAGCATTAAATCTTCCAAATGAACAGGAAGAAGAATATACAATGCTTGCACAGGGAGAGTATAATATTAATTACAGCTTCACGCATCCAAAGACAGGGAAAAAACTTCTGTTACGTGTCAATTGTGGGAGTCAGATGCATCTGGAAAATCAGATCGGGTATGAATGTCATGCACTGCAATTGCTGGAAGCATCGGGAAGAACGCCAAAAGTGCTTTATGTAGACGGGAGCAGGAAATTTTTAGATCACGGAGTACTGGTAATGGAATATCTGCCGGGAAAAGCATTAGACTATCATACGGATTTAAAATATGCGGCAGAGTGTCTGGCTGATATACATAGTGTCAGAATACCGGAATCAGAATCGGGTTTGATTCGGCCAGAGAATCCACTGACCGCAATATTGGAAGAGTGCGAAGAGATGGTGAAGATATATATGGATTCACCGCTTGGAAAAGACAGGATGAAAAGGAAAATCCGAGATTTGCTTGATAAGGCATGGAAAAAGGCAAAAGAATTCCATATGGAAGATTCACCGTATCAATGCTGCATTAATACAGAACTGAATTCCACGAATTTCTTGATTGGAGGAGAAGGAAAGCCGAACTATATCATTGATTGGGAAAAGCCGTTATTTGGAGATCCGGCACAGGATCTGGGACATTTCCTTGCACCGACAACGACGTTTTGGAAAACGGATGTGATATTGAGGGAAGAAGAGATAGAAAATTTTCTGAATGAATATCTGAAATGTGTGGGGGCGCGTTTTGATATAACGGGATTAAAAGAACGAACGAAAGTATTTATGGAGATTACATGCTTAAGAGGAATCACCTGGTGCGCAATGGCATGGGTGCAGTATCAGCAGCCGGATAAACTGATCATAAATGAATCTACATATCGAAAGCTGGAGGATTATCTGAGTGATGGATTTTTAGAAAAAATAGAAATATTTTTGGAACAATAATGTAAGTGAGAATAAGGAGAAAAGAGATGGAAAAAGAAAAAATTGCGGACGTTTTTAATGAAAGGGATTGACTGTTCTCAGGTTGTAGCAGGGGCATTTGCAGAAGAACTGGGGATCACACAGGAAGAAGCATATAAGATGGCCGCAGGATTTGGCGGCGGAATGGGAATCGGTGAAACCTGCGGTGCAGTAGTTGGTGCAATGATCGTACTGGGACTGAAATTTGGACATTGTGATACAGAGCATATGGAACAGAAAGATATCATGAATGCCAAAAGAGCAGAGTTCCTGACAAAATTTCAGGAAAAATATGGTGTCTGTAGCTGTAAAGGATTATTAAAACATGATATTGCAGATCCAGAGGGCATGCAGAAGATACTGGAAGAGGGACTTTTGTTTGATTTCTGCCCGGAAATAGTAAGAGATACCATTGAAATATTGAATGAGGTTGTGTAATGAATGATATCATCAAAGATTTTCATGAGCTGACAGAGATTCCGGTATTCCAGGAGATGGTGCCGGATAAGAAGTATATGGATACAGAAGAGCATCTGGATGTATTGCAGATGAATATCGGACGGAAATGTAATCTACTTTGCAAACACTGCCATGTGAATGCCGGACCTGCAAGAACAGAAGAAATGTCAAAAGAAGTGATGGATGCCTGTCTTACATTTGCAAAGGAACAGAATATTGCAACGATAGATATTACCGGAGGTGCACCAGAGATGAATCCACATCTGGAATATCTGATAGAAGAAAGCAGTAGAATCTGTAACCATGTAATCATCAGAACGAATTTGGTCATATTATTGGAGGAAGAATATGAACAGCTAATGGAAGTGTATGCAAAGAATAAAGTAGAAATTGTGTGTTCTCTTCCGTATTATCGTGCGGCAGAGATGGATAAGGTGCGCGGAGAAGGATCATTTGATAAGGCTATTGAAGTAATCAAACACCTGAATGCGATAGGATATGGAAGAAATCCAGAACTGGTATTGAATATGGTCTATAATCCGGCAGGTGCTTTCTTCCCACCTGATCAGGAAGCAATGGAAAAAGAATATAAGCAGAAATTGTCGCAGGATTTTGGCATTGAATTTAACAGCCCTTTTTACATTGTATAATAATCCAATGGGAAGATTCGGTGCATTTCTTCAAAGATCGGGAAATTTAAAGCGTTATATGAAAAAATTATTCGATGCATTCAATGCAGATACAGTGGGGGCATTGATGTGCAGGACGCAGATTTCCGTGGATTATGATGGACAGTTGTATGATTGTGATTTTAATCTTGCGGCAGGAATTCCGGTTGTTGGAAATCAGAAAATTTTTTGGATGTGACAGGAAAGCCATATCAGGTTCGTAAAATACGGATGGATAAGCATTGTTATGCATGCACGGCGGGAGCCGGTTCCAGCTGAGGCGGCGCAACGAGTTAGGCAGGCTGCCTGACAAATACTTCTGGAAGAAGAGCGTGTATTATGTTACACTAATGCAGTATGAACAATAATTATGCATGGAAATGTAAGAATATACAAAAGGAGAAACGAATATGCCAGTTTTTGATTTTAACGCAACACCGGACGAGAAGAAACCGGCGGAATGCACGTACACCGTGATCCGCTCGAATGAAAACGAAGCAACTATAGAAAAACCGATGATGATTCTGGATAACAAGACCTGCAAATGGGAGCACCATTCCTGCGGTGTATTTACCAATCCGATCAAGAGGACATCATTCGAATTTCAGCAGGAAGACGGAACCGTAAGTGCAGACATCTTAAAGATCGATGCAAGATTTGTAAGTCTGTTAAAATGGCTCGGAGAGAATCATATTAATGTGCGTCTCTCAGGAGAGAATACAGAAGAAGGATATGCAGTATACAAGATCCGCGAGATTGCATTTGGCGGCGGTACAAAGTTATCTGCAGAAGATGGATTCCTGCAATTTATGATCGAGCGTCTTCTGGCAAGTAATGCACCGGCAGAAGAGGAGAATGATGAAGATGAAGACGAAGCAGGAGATGATATGAAGCTTACCAGTCTTCAGAGTATCACAGACTTCATGAACTGTGCGGGAAGAACCCTTCCGGATAATATCCGCCTTTGGGCAAGACGTAATCTTGCCGTGGCACGTTCTCATGAAGTATCACCGGAAGAAAGACGTCATGCACAGAGAGCGCTTTCTATTATGATGAATGTACAGTGGAAGAGCAATTATTTTGAAGCGATCGATCCGGATGAAGCGCGCAGAATTCTTGATGAAGAACTTTACGGAATGGAGCGCGTAAAGCAGAGAATTATCGAGACCATAATTCAGATCAACCGTACACATACATTGCCGGCATATGGACTTCTGTTAGTAGGACCGGCAGGAACAGGTAAATCACAGATTGCCTATGCGGTGGCACGTATCCTGAAGCTTCCATGGACGACTCTGGATATGAGTTCGATCAATGATCCTGAGCAGCTGACAGGAAGTTCTCGTATCTATGCCAATGCAAAGACAGGTATCATTATGGATGCATTTGCCATGGCAGGAGAATCAAATCTGGTATTCATCATTAATGAGCTGGATAAAGCAGCATCCGGGAAAAGGAAATGGCAATCCGGCCGATGTACTTCTGACATTACTGGATAATCTTGGATTTACAGATAACTATATCGAGTGTATGATTCCGACCGTAGGAGTATATCCGATTGCGACTGCGAATGACAAGTCTCAGATCAGTGCACCGCTGATGTCACGATTTGCCGTGATCGATATCCCTGATTACACACCGGAAGAGAAGAAAGTGATCTTCTCCAAATTCGCACTTCCGAAGGTATTAAGAGAATGAGCCTTAAGGAAGACGAGTGTATCATGAGTGAGGAAGGATTGGATGAATTGATCAAGTTATATTCTAATACATCCGGAATCCGTGATCTGGAGCAGGCGGCTGAACACATTGCGGCGAATGCCCTGTATCAGATTGAGGTAGATCATGTGAAATCTGTTACATTTGATGCAGAAATGGTAAGAAATCTGTTGAGATAATGAAAACTGCAAGAACAACATTTTTTACAAGAGATAAAAATTTTTTCATAAGACATTTTTTCCGGTTTGATGCTGGTTGTGGCACTTCAGAATCTGGTGGCTTACAGTGTGAATATGCTTGATAATATCATGCTTGGAAGTTACAGCCAGAATGCATTGTCCGGTGCGGCAACGGTGAACCAGATATTCTTTATTGTGAACCAGCTGGCATTGTCTATTGGAAATGCACTGGTAGCAATCTGTTCTCAGTACTGGGGAAAGCAGGAGACTGAGGAAATCCGGAAGCTGACAGGAGCAGCACTGGCACTCAGTATTCTGATCGCAGCAGTGGTCGTGACAGCCTGTATGTGCATGCCGGAGTGGCTCCTGGGAATATTTACGACGTCACCTGAGATTATTGCGGAAGGAAAGGCATATCTGGGACTCCTGAAGTGGACATTTTTACTTTTCATGATAAGTAATCTGCTGATTGCTATGCTTAGAAGTGTAGAGGTAGTGAAGATTTCATTTGTCATATCAGTAGTGTCATTGATCACAAACGGTTGTATCAATTACACATTGATTTTTGGACATTTTGGATTTCCGGAGATGGGGATCAAGGGAGCAGCAGTGGGAACGTTAACTGCAAGAATGCTGGAACTATTGATCATTGTGGTGTATGTGTGGAAGATAGATACGAAAGTCCGGTTATTTGACGTTAATTTGATCAGAATCATATTTGCGCCGGAGAATAGAAAGATATGGAGGGCATTCTTAAAAGTTGCATTTCCAATCATGTGCTCAGGGATGATCTGGGCAATCTCGGTACCGATGCAGACGGCAATTCTCGGACATTTGTCTGCAGATGCAATTGCTGCAAATTCTGTATCCAGCACATTCTTCCAGTATCTGAAGGTGATCGTAATCGCCGTATCATCTGCATCTGCAGTTGTGATCGGGAAAGATATCGGAGAGGGAGATATTGAAAGAGTAAAATCTGATGGAAGAACGCTTTCTGTGATTGATCTTCTGATCGGTGTAGTGCTTGCTTCTCTGCTATTTGTATTGAGAGGACCGCTGTTATCCATGTATAAACTGACAGATACGGCAGCAGTCCTGGCAGATCATTTCATTATGATCATGAGCATAGTTATGGTAGGAATGTCATATCAGATGCCGGTATCGGTAGGTGTCATTCAAGGCGGAGGAGATACAAAGTTCTCCATGTATATGAATCTGATCTCTACATGGGGGATCGTGATGCCGCTGTCAATTTTTGGCGGCATTCGTGTGGAAACTCCAGGTGGAACTGGTTGTGATTGCAGTGCAGTCGGACCAGTTGTTCAAAGGAATTCCGGTATTCTTGAGATTCCGGAGTTATAAATGGATCCATAAACTTACATAAAACAGTGAATGAAAAAGGAAAGAAAATGGACTGGAATGAATTTGTAAATACATTTCCGATTCAATTGAATCAACAGCAGCAAGAAGCAGTACAGAGCACGGAAGGTGCGGTACTGCTTCTTGCTGTGCCCGGGTCAGGCAAGACAACCGTATTGGTGACACGGCTGGGATATATGATCTATTGTAGGAATATTCATCCCGAAAGCATCCTGACAGTAACGTATACCGTTGCGGCAACGAAAGATATGTCAAAAAGATTTGCGGATTCGTTTTGGAGAAGAGATGGACAGAAAAGCTGGAGTTCAGGACGATCAACGGAATCTGTGCAAAGATCATTCAGTATTACGGAAGGAAAATCGGGAAGACACCATTTGAACTGGTGAAGGAGGAAAAGAATACGACCGGGATGCTGGTTAAGATCTGCCAGGAACATGGAATGGGATACCCGACGGAAAGTGATCTGAAAAATGTGCGGACGATGATCACTTACATCAAGAATATGATGCTGAATGACAAAGAAATTCAGAAACTGGAAGAAGAATCGGATATCCGTATCAGAGGCATATACCAGGCATATTGCAGCCAGATGCGGGAAAAGAAATGGATGGATTACGATGACCAGATGCTGTATGCATATGAAAATGCTGCGTATGGACAGCAGACTTCTGGAACATTTTCAGAATCTGTATCCATATATCTGCGTGGATGAAGCACAGGACACATCGAAGATCCAGCATGCGATCATTGCACTTCTGGCAGCAAAGTCAGAGAATCTGTTCATGGTCGGGGACGAAGACCAGAGTATCTATGGATTCCGTGCAGCGTATCCGGAGGCATTACTGGATTTTGAAAAAGATCATCCGGGAGCAAGAGTGCTTCTGATGGAAGAAAATTTTCGGTCGAATGCGAAGATCGTATCAGCAGCGGATAAATTCATCCAGAAAAATACGCTGCGCCATGAGAAGCATATGAAAGCTGCAAGAGAAGCCGAGGCAGATATCAGGAAAAATATCTTTAAAATCAAGAAAGGCACAGTACGTATATCTGATGAAAATTGCACAGGAGTGCAGTACAGAAACAGCAGTTCTATACAGGGATAATGAGTGTGCGATTCCTCTGATCGATCTGCTGGAGCGGAAGCATATTCCGTATCGTATGCGGAATGCAGAATTGTCATTTTTCACTCACCGCACGGTTCTGGATATTCAGAATATTATCCGGTTTGCGATGAATCCAAAAGATACAGAATTGTTTATGCAGATTTATTACAGATTGAAACTTTTCTTCCGGAAAGAAGATGCTTTGAACTATACGAACATCAGTAAAGAAAAAGACATTCCGATATGGGATGCTATATTACAGGATGGAAACCTGGAGGAATATCAACAGAATCATGTCCGCAGCCTGAGACGCCAGATGAAGAAGCTTTTGGATATGACGGGAGACAAAGCAGTGGATCAGATTCTTGTATATATGGGATACCAGGATTACTTGAAAAAGATGGGGATGAATGCAAATAAACTGGAAATTGTTAAAATGATAGGAAGCAGAGAAGATTCTCCTGAAAAACTGCTGGAACGTCTGAAAGAACTGGAAAGGATCATTCGGGAAAAAAATGGAAGAGAGAGAATGCCGGTTCATTCTTTCTACTATGCATGCCAGCAAAGGACTGGAATATGATACCGTGTATTTGTTGGATGTGGTGGATGGAATACTCCCGGAAAAAGGTCCTGACAAGTATGAATACTGCATCAAAAGAAGAAATCGGGGCTTATGAGGAAGAGAGGCGTCTGTTCTATGTAGGAGCAACCAGGGCGAAGAATCAGTTAAATATATTTGCAACGGGAAAACCATCCAGGTTCTGTAATGAATTGCTTGTAAAAAAATATTTCTGCGGAGAGTTATCAGAAACTGTCGGACGAACTGGGAGAAGGAGTAATTGTAAAACATAGAAAATTCGGCAAAGGTGTTGTGACAGAGATAGAAGGGGAACATATCAGAATCCGCTTCGGAGATGACGAAAAGAAGATGGATCTGAAGGTTTTGGCAAGACTTGGATTGCTTGAAATATAGAGAAAACATACGAAAAAATTGGTTCCATACAGTTGTGAAATACTTTTTTTTGGTGCTTCTTTCACGGCTTTTTCATCATATGCAGGCGCTTCCCGTTCTTCAAATGAAATGATATATATTAACATCATAAATCAATTTGACAATATGATGTTTTGTGGTATAATTTTCATGCTGTGAAAATAGCCGACAGTTCATTTGTACCTTCCTGTCGAAAAATAAAACCGGGGCTAATCATGAGGATTTCAGGCTCTGCGTGCGAAGATACACGCAGAGCTTTTTGTATATTAGATATGGATTTTTCTGATATATAAAAACTGCTCCATTTAGGATGCATAGCTCTTAACAGGTACATACATTTCACATACAGGAGAGTTGAAATATGTATTATTTACAAACAAAAGCCAGTTTTGATGCAGCACATTTTCTCTGGAAATACGAGGGAAAATGTAGAAACATCCACGGACATCGTTGGAATGTTGTTGCAAAAATCAAGAGTCAGAAGTTAGAACAAGAAGGACAGACACGAGGAATGGTAGTGGATTTTGGTAATCTGAAAAAACGACCTGAAGGTACTTTGTGATTACTTTGACCATAGTCTGATTTACGAGACAGGATCTCTGAAAGCAGAAACGGTAGCTGCACTTCAGAAGGAAGAGTTTCATTTGGAAGAAGTCTCTTTTCGTCCGACAGCAGAAAATTTCGCATATTATTTCTACAAAAAATTTGACGGATTCAGGGTATGGAGTTCATTGTGTGGAAGTATATGAGACACCTAATAATTGTGCAGTTTATGAGGAAGAGTAGATGAAGGTAGCAGAGAAATTTACCAGTATTAATGGGGAAGGCACGCGCGCAGGAGAAATTGCAGTATTTGTTCGTTTTAAAGGGTGTAACCTGCGATGCAGTTATTGTGATACTCTGTGGGCTAATGAACCTGAGTGCCCATATAACGAGGAAACCCCAGAAGAAATATTAAATTATGTTCTTGGAACTGGAATTCATAATGTGACACTGACAGGAGGAGAACCGCTGCTGCAAAAAGACATCAGGAATTTAATCCATCTTCTTTTACAAGCGGGGCTGCAAGTTGAAGTTGAGACGAATGGAGCAGTCGCTTTGGCAGCATTTTGTGAAGAACGTCCGGTATTTACAATGGACTATAAGTTACCATCAAGCGGGTGCGAAGAACATATGATAACAGAGAACATGAAACTGCTTGAAAAAGAATGATACTGTAAAATTTGTATCTGGCAGTCAGGAAGATTTATTGAAAGCATTGGAATTGATTCGGACTTACGATCTGACAAATAGATGTCATGTTTATCTTAGCCCTGTTTTTTGGAGCAATAGAACCGATGCAAATAGTAGAATTTATGTTGAAACACCGGTTGAATGGTGTACGGTTGCAGATACAGATGCATAAAGTAATCTGGGATCCCGATGAACGGGGAGTATAAATAGTGAGAGGTGATAGAGATGAAAGCATTAGTTCTTTTTAGTGGAGGAATTGATTCAACAACGGCATTGGGGAACTGGCAATCAAAAAAGTATGGGAAAGACCAGGTCATTGCCCTTCGGTTCCTATGGACAAAAGCATGATAAAGAAATTAAAGCTGCAATAGCAGTTGCCCAATATTATGGCGTGGAGCATTTGTTCCTGGATTTAAGTAAGATATTTCAATATAGTAACTGTTCACTGCTTCAACAGTCTACAGAAGACGTTCCGGAGGAGAGTTACGCAGAACAGATTTCAAAAACAAATGGCGATAAACCAGTAAGCACATATGTACCGTTCCGAAACGGATTATTTCTTTCTTCGGCGGCAAGTATTGCACTGAGCAAAGACTGCGAAGTAATTTATTATGGAGCTCATGCAGATGATTCTGCAGGTTTTGCATATCCGGATTGCTCACCGGTATTCAATCGGGCTATGAATGAAGCAATATGGGAAGGTTCCGGACATCAGCTTAAAATAGAAGCACCTTTTGTTAATGTATCCAAAGCCGAAGTGGTAAGGATTGGATTAGAACTGGGAGTTCCTTACGAGTTGACCTGGTCCTGTTACGAAGGTGGAGAGAAGCCTTGCGGAAAATGTGGAACATGCATTGATCGTGCAGCGGCATTTCAGGCAAATCATATGGAAGATCCGGCGTTGAGATAGAGGAGGAAGAGATGAGAGAAAAATGAAAATTTAACACTATTGGGAAATCAGCAAACAGAGTACAGTATGGATTATAATCCATCCGTATTAGAGGCATTTCAGAATAAACATCCTGAAAATGATTATTTTGTCAAGTTTAACTGCCCTGAATTTACAAGCCTGTGTCCGATTACCGGACAGCCGGACTTTGCAACGATCACGATTTCGTATGTTCCGGATGAACGGCTTGTGGAGAGCAAATCCTTAAAATTATATTTGTTCTCATTTAGAAATCATGGAGATTTTCACGAAGATGTGATCAATATAATTATGAAAGATCTGGTCAAGCTTCTTGAACCGAAATATATTGAAGTCTGGGGAAAATTCCTTCCGAGAGGGGGATTGTCCATTGATCCGTATTGTAATTACGGAAAGCCGGGTACAGATTGGGAGCAGGTTGCCTGGAATCGTATGAGTAATCATGATATGTTTCCGGAAAGGGTTGATAATCGGTGAGAGTTGTTATAAGAAAGGAACATAGGTTTTGCAACAGAAGAATCTGATCATAAAGCCGATGCAGGATTTTTGAATCCTGTATCGGCTTCGGAGATTCCATAGAGATTAAAAAAAATTTATTTGTTATAATTCATCAGCGTTTTGATGTCTTCTTCCGGCGTGGTGATAGGTGCTATACCGTAATTTTCTACCAGAAAATTCAGAATATTAGGAGACAAAAATGCCGGAAGAGAAGGACCAAGACGAATATTCTTGATACCCAGGTGTAAAAGTGTTAACAGGATGCAGACGGCCTTCTGTTCGTACCAGGAGAGAACGAAGGAAAGCGGAAGTTCATTTACGGAGCATCCAAATGCATCTGCAAGTGCTACAGCAACCTGAATCGCACCATAAGCATCATTACACTGCCCCATATCCATTAGTCGTGGCAGACCACCGATTTCTCCAAGATCGAGATCGTTGAAACGGAATTTTCCGCATGCCAGAGTAAGGACAATACTGTCAGAAGGTGTCTGTTTTACAAATTCTGTGTAATAGTTTCGTCCAGGTTTAGCACCATCACAGCCGGCAACCAGAAAGAAATGACGGATTGCACCTGATTTTACTGCTTCAATTACAGTGTTTGCATGGGACAGGATGGCTGCATGACCAAAACCGGTTGTCACTTTTGTACCGCCATTGATGCCGGTGAGTACCTGATCTTCCTTGTAACCACCAAGTTCCAGCGCTTTTTCAATAACCGGCGTAAAATCTTTCTTCTCATCAATATGAACAGCACCGGGGAAGGCAACCATTTCTGTTGTAAATACTCTGTCAGCATAACTGCTTTTTTGGCGGCATCAGACAGTTGGTGGTGTAGAGAATCGGAGCTGGAAGATGATCAAACTCTTTTTGCTGATTCTGCCATGCGGTTCCAAAATTCCCTTTTAAGTGTGAGAATTTTTTTAAGAGTGGATAGGCATGGGCAGGGAGCATTTCACCATGAGTATAGATGTTGATTCCTTTTCCCTCTGTTTGTTCAAGTAAAAGCTGCAGGTCTTTCAAATCATGTCCGGTTACAACAATAAATGGTCCCTTTTCTATTGTAAGTGTAACATTGGTTGGTTCTGGTGTCCCATAGGTTTCTGTATTTGCCTTATCAAGAAGTGCCATACACTTCAGGTTGATTTCTCCTACTTTTAGTACTGTAGGAAGCAGTGCATCTGCACTTTCTTCATAACCAATCTTAAATAATGCTTCACAGAAGAAGCGATTTACTTCAGCATCTTCATAATTCAGAACATTTGCATGATAGGCATAGGCAGCCATTCCACGAATTCCGAAAAGAATCAGAGATTTCAAAGAGCGTATATCTTCGTTGGCATTCCACAGCTGTTGCATATCGTATTCGTCTGTTTTACCGCAAGGTGACTGACCTTTGCTGCAGTCAGGAACCAGTCTTTCTTTTTCAGCTCGGACTTTTTGTATCATGTTTTCAATTGAGGCATCGTCAAAATTTACATTTGTAACTGTGGTAAACAGCCCTTCAATTATGACCTGTCCGGTTCTTTTGGAAATAGCTGTTGTACTATCGACAGCTCTTGCAAGACCAATCAAGGCACCCGTCAGTTCATCCTGTAATCTGCTGTATCTGCCTTTTTTCCACAGACACCGGAATTGCCTGTACATCCGGCGCATCCGACGGTCTGCTCACACTGAAAGCAAAACATTTTCTTATCCATTATTGTATTCTCCTTTTTTATTCTATAATTTTTCCATCAATACTTATCGTTATAACCTGCCATGGTAAGAATTTTCCACTATCCTGAAGCGCCTTTTTTGCTGCCATTTCCAGACCACCACAGCAAGGAACTTCCATTCTTACAATTGTTACACTTTGAATATTGTTATTTTGAATAATTGCAGTCAATTTCTCACTATAATCTACCTGATCTAATTTAGGACAGCCGATTAATGTTACCTTATTCCGAATAAAATCCTGATGAAAGCTTGCATATGCATAAGCAGTACAATCGGCTGCGATTAATAGTTTTGCGCCGTTAAAATATGGTGCACTTACAGGTGCCAGTTTAATCTGTACTGGCCAGTTCTGAAGTTTTGATAGCTGCTCTACGCTTGGAGCTGATTTTGATGGTTTCAGGTGTTTCGGATCGCTGAATCTGCATACTTCTAGAACCAGGACAGCCGGTGTGTGTAGACATTGCCTGATTTTTAGGCAAATACTTTTTTGCTGCGCTTCTTTTACGGCTTCTTCATCATATGCAGGAGCCTCTCTTTCTTCAAAAGAAATGGCACCTGTAGGACATTCCAGGGAGACAATCGCCAAGCCCGTCACAGAAATTGTTCTCTTACCAATTCTGCTTTTCCGTTAATGATGTCAATGGCACCTTCATGACAGGCATCTGCACAGGCACCGCATCCATTACAATTTTTCTTTATCAATTCGAATAATCTTTCTTATCAGTTTTTACCCTCCGTCTATAGCATCAAAATTTTTATTTCTGTTAGAATCATAGTATAATAAATGCAACTTGTATGTTTGATTTCCAACAGGAGGAACAATTTTGAAAAAATTTTACCCATTTTAAGGAACAGTCCTTTCTTTAAAAGGTCTTACTGATGACGAGATATTATCCATATTGCATTGTGTAAATGCAACAATAACTTCCAAAGAACGAAATTCTTATATTTTCAGAGCAGGAGATTCTACCGAGGTAATGGGACTTGTGCTGTCAGGCTGTGTTCTTGTGATTCAGGAAGATCTCTGGGGACATCGAAATATTCTGTCTAAAATGCCATACCGGTGATTTCATTTGGTGAGCCATATGCAGCAAGCCCCGGGAGCTGATTTTAAATATCAGTGTGATAGCAGATGAGGATTGTGAAATTATTTTCCTGAATGTCCAGAAACTTCTTGTTTCCTGCCCGACGGCATGCGAGCATCATCAGAAACTGATCCGTAACCTTGTCAGTGTCCTGGCGAATAAGATACTGATCCTGAACGATAAGATCACCCATGTCGGGAATCGAACGACCAGAGATAAACTATTGTCGTATCTGTCAGCAGAATCTATCAGACATTCGTCGTTATCTTTTGATATTCCTTTTGACCGGCAGCAGCTGGCAGATTATCTTTGTATAGATCGTGCGGCAATGTCTACAGAGATATCAAAGTTACAAAAAAGAAGGCTATCTAAAAACAAATCGAAAACACTTTGAGTTGACCGTTTCTAATGACACAGATTCAAGAATAAAAATGTGACATATGTCACGGGAAAATAGAGAATCAATTCAAAAGCTATTCTATAGTGCAAGAGGAGGAAGCATTAAGATGATAAATAAATTACATTTGGCAATGATTGAATTATACAGAGGAGATGCAAAGAGGATTCAACATTTTTGTAAAGTGCATAGTTATGCAAAATTGATCGCAGAAACAGAAAATGTAGATAAGGAATGCTTGTTTATCATTGAAGCAGCAGCTTTAACACATGATATTGGAATTCATTCCTGCGAAGAAAAATATGGGAACTGCAATGGAAAATTACAAGAAAAGAAGGTCCTGCAATTGCAGAAAAGATGCTCAAAGAATTAGGCTTTGATCAAGATGTATCTGATCGTGTCCAGTATCTGATTGCACATCATCATACATATAATAATATTGATGAAATTGATTATCAGATATTGGTAGAGGCTGATTTCCTGGTTAATATTATGGAGGATAGTTTATCGAAAGAAGCTGCTTTAAAAGCTTATGAAAGTATTTTCAAAACAACATGCGGGAAAATGATTTGCAGGGAGATGTTTGATTTTTGCCGGTAAATATAGACAAAATGCCACAGTCAACTTTTGATGAAATTGTCGAAAAATATGTTGAAATGAACGTGGCTCATCCGTTCCGAGAGGGAAATGGGAGAAGTACGAGAATATGGCTTGACCTGATGTTGAAAAAAGAAATCGGCTATGTGGTTGACTGGAGCAAGGTGGATAAAGAGGATTATCTGCTTGCCATGGAGCGAAGTCCTATCAAAGATATTGGAAATAAAGTTTCTTCTGAAAAATGCACTTACGAATAATGTAAATGATCGAGAAATTTATATGAAGGGCATCGATCACAGTTATTACTATGAAGGGTATTATGTGTTTAAGATGGAAAATTTGACGGACATAAAGGATTAACTTGATTAAGCGTTAGAAAAGTGGAGGAATATGGATGCAATATCGTTCAGTTAATGAAATAGCGAAAAAATGGAATGTGTCGGAACGAAGCGTTCGAAATTACTGCGCTCATGGGCGAGTAGACGGTGCGTTTCTTACCGGCAAGACCTGGAATATTCCTGAAAATGCAGAAAAGCCGGAGCGTTCCAATAAAAAGAAAGAGCAGCCGATTACCTTACTGGATATTCTGAAGGAGCAGAAGGTAAGCAAGTATTCCGGAGGCATTTACCATAAAACACAGATTGATTTAACATATAATTCCAATC
>ENA-OQHD01000422-OQHD01000422.1-human-gut-metagenome-genome-assembly--contig:-NODE-422-length-15722-cov-3.133825_pt1 | contig 15722 bp, 24 predicted proteins | sample MGYA00242560_ERZ504711 | MGnify/ENA primary metagenome ERZ504711 (study PRJEB26092, sample SAMD00036198) | human gut metagenome | host: Homo sapiens | study: EMG produced TPA metagenomics assembly of...
GTAACTGTTCAGAGCCAACCTCCAAAAATTGCTACGCATTTCGTCGGTGTGGCGTATCCGCCAAATAAAATTTCAAAACAGTTTTAAAATGCAAGCATTTTATACCTGTTTTTGAAATTTTGCTTGGCTCTGAACAGTTACAAATAAGTTATTCAAATTACAGTTAGAAAAGAGGTAAAGTTGATGTCAGGAAAAAAACGAAAATGAAGCATTTTATAGTAGGAGTTATAATGGTTGCAATTATCGTCGCAGCAACAGCAACAATGATCTATTGTTACATAAACCGTTTTGATCCGCAGGAATATGTACAGGCATTTTTAGATGTATCTTATAAGCAGAAAACAGAATCCTATATAAAACAGACCGGCATTTCCGAGAAAGAAGCAAAACAGGTTTTCGAAGATAATCTTGCTTATACAATGGAAAAATTTCCGGAGCATGTAATGACAGACGAGATGACAGAAGAATATAGAGAACTGTTTGCAGATCTTGCAAAGAAGACATCTTATACTGTAGGGGAAGCAACCAGGGAAGAAAATGGAACTTATCAGGTTGTTCTTACAGTGAAACCAATCACATTGCTGAAGGATACTTATGCTGAATTTCAGGAGAAGGCGCAGGAATACGCCACAAAAGTTTCAAATGATGTGATGAACGGACAGGCTATGCCAGAAGAAACACAGATGCAGACAGAAATTTATCAGATCTATTATGAGGTTTTAAGTCAGGCGGCAGAAAAAGGGCTGAAGTACGGAAAACCAAATAAAATTGTTCTTCATGTAGAAAAAGGATAAAGAGGGAAAATATGAAATCAGAAAAGCAGACCTGCAAAATCTGGATCACCTGCTGATTGAATCTGTCGGAGAAGAACAGGAGGAAGAAAATAGTTAAACAAAGAGGGAAAAAGCGAAAAGAGAAAAGAGATGGAAGAAATTGGAAAGAAAAACAGAAGAGAAAATGATTCAAAAGAAAGAATTAAGAAGAAAAATAAAAGAAAAACTTTCTTTTACAACAGAAAAATATAGAAAAGAAGCAGACAGAAAGATTACAGAAAGTGTTTTGGAACTGAATGAATACAAGAGCGCAGACTGTGTGTTCTGTTATGTGAGCACAGAGAAAGAAATAGATACATTTTCTATATTGCAAGATATTCTTCGATCAGGAAAGCATCTTGGAGTGCCAAAGTGTACGGGGAAAAGGAATTATGAACGTATACGAGATCCACTCATTACAAGAGCTGTATCTGGGTGCATATGGAATCCTTGAACCAAAAGGAGACCCGGAAAGATTGATTCAGCCGGAAGCAATTGATTTTGCTTTCATCCCATGTATTAGCTGCGATAGAAGCGGAAGACGCCTTGGTCACGGAGGTGGATATTACGACAGATATCTGGAAAAGACGCATTGCGTGAAAGCAGCTCTTTGCAGGGAGGAACTGCTTGTAGACGAAATTCCGGTGGAGGAACATGATCTGCGGATGGATTTTGTGATTTCTGAAAAAGGTTGTTATAAGATGTAAATAGTAAGGGCAGATTTAACTCGTATGAGTCAGATCTGCCCTTGAAAATTATTTAATCGTTTTCATTTCTGTAATTGGCCAGTAACGAAAGACTGCTTTCCCAAGAATCTTATCTTTGGATACATATGGATTAATCCAGTAGCGGGAATCTTTCGAATCATTTCTATTATCTCCCATCACAAAATAGCATCCTTCCGGTACGGTATAAGGACCATAATTTCCGACCATGTATTCTTTCGTCTCTACATCTTCAAGCGGTTCAGAAGAGCCATCAATGTAGATATGACCGTCACGAATCTCCACGGTTTCACCAGGAAGTCCGATGATACGCTTGATAAAAAGCTGGCTTTCATCATCAGGATATTTAAAAATGATTACATCATAACGTTCAGGATCCTTAGTTAAATAAGAAAGCCGGTTACCAACCACACGATCTCCGGTCATGATGGTGTTTTCCATTGAACCAGAAGGAATCTGTGCATTGACGATTAGAAAATTTCATCAACAAATAAAGCAATAATAAAAGCCACTAAAATAGCAATTAGCCATTGAATAAGTTCTGATGTAGTAGAATTTCTTCTTTTTGCAGCCTCTCGTCTTAGGGAAGCCTTTTTTCTGTTATTTCTTTTTGAGGCAACTTTTTTCAGCAGCAACATTTTTCAGCAGCAACTTTTTCAGCAGCAACATTTTTCAGCAGCAGCTCTTCTTGCAGCAGCTCTTTTCGCACCATTTTTTATGTTTAGACTTCATATGAGTTCCCCATTTCTGAAATTTATACTCTTGTTGATCTTATTATCTAGATAGATATTTCGCAATCAATAACGTAATCATAACATAGATGAGACAATGTGGCAAATAAAGGGAAATGAAAATTTTATAAAATCAGATCATGACGATAAATGTGTCCAAAACTTCATAAAAGAAGTATAAACAATTCTAAAATAAGCGGTAAATGCACTGACAAAAAGAAAATCATCTGATAAAATACAGCCATGTCAGAAAAGAACAGTATGACATAGAGATGATGGGGAAATACAGATCATCTGCTTATGATAAGAGACCTGAACAGGAGGTAAAACAGTATGACAATGGAACAGTATTATAGATGGATCAATACAAAAGCAGGAAAGAAGATCAAAGATTTTATGGATCTTCTGATTCCGGGACTGATGCCAGAACCAGTACCGGTCAGAGTGCCGGTTAGACGGGAAGATAGATATAATAGAAGATGATGAAATAAAAAGCTTTCGGTTCAAATGAAAAAATCCGAAAGCTTTTTATATTACTACTTCATGTTACTGGTGTAGTAAGTTTGAAGAGACTAATAACCGGATGCTAGTACAGCGTTTTCAAAATAACTGCCTCATACACTTGCCTGCGAATCCGATTGCTCAGTTGAAAAAGCCTCGACGTAGCCCGCTACGCCTACGTTTTTTCAGCTGAACACTCGAATCCGCATTCTGCGTGAATGAGACAGTTATTTGTGAAACGCTGTACTAGTTACAGAAGCAAGCCGACAGGAAATGTAGCTGAGCGAAGTGACTTAACTGAGTAAATCGAAATGGAAATATGTCTGATGGTGTGATATGATTTGAATGGCAAAAGATATTTTAAGGAACAGACATGCTAGCGTTAAGTTTGCTAAGGAGAATAATATGGAATGGTTTGGAATTGCAGCATTATTGCTGCTACTTTGTTATTCGGCGTAAGATGAGGCAGTTTTATTGCACTTTTCCAATTCGAGACACACTGTGTCCTGAATTGAGCTGGTCACATTATCGTGTCTTGATGCGTATAAATGATGAACAGGCAAGAAGATTTTATATGGAAGAATGTGCAAAAGCAGCATGGAGTGTTCGTCAACTGGAACATTTGAAAGAATTTCACAAAAAAGAATAAAAACGAAAATACAAAGCGGAAGTTATAGTAAAGGAGATTTACAATGGAGTTTTGGATTTTTATGTTGATTATGGATTTGCTTCTTCCATTTACGATGATTGGTTTTGGAAGATATTTTATGAAAAAGGCTCCAAAGGAAATAAATTCAGTATTTGGATATCGGACTTCGATGTCTATGAAGAATAAAGACACATGGGAATTTGCTCATAAATATTGCGGTAAAGTCTGGTATGTCTGTGGAATGGTTATGTTGCCAATAACAGTAATATTCATGCTTTTAGTAATTGGAAAAAGTGAAGATTGTGTTGGGAGTATGGGAGGAATTATTTGTGGTGTTCAACTTATTCCTTTAATTGGGTCTATTCTCCCAACAGAAATAGCATTAAAAAATGAATTTTGATAAGAATGGAACAAGACGATAAAGTTTGGAGAATTGAGAAAATCGGTGTATCAAGACAAGCCATTACAAAGTGGGAAAATGGAGTTTCCCATAGTTAAAGATACCACACCAAATATGATGAACCCACGCTTATACACTACCAGCTATAATAAACCGCAAGGACAGCAATTTGATACTGCTGTCCTTTCTTTTATAAAATTGCAGTACACAGAAAAAAGCTGTAAAATGATAAATATATTTGTCCTTGTAACAATTCTCGGACATTTGCCTGTTATACTATTTGCAAAAAGAAAAGGAAGTGAGGATATGAAGCAGATTTTAATTGTCGAGGACGACAGATTTTTTGAATAAGATGTTGGCCTATAACCTGACCGCAGACGGCTACGGCGTGACTTCTGCCCTAAATGCCAGAACCGCAGCCGACGCCATCCGCCAGCGGGAATTTGATCTGGTGCTGCTGGACATCAACCTGCCGGACGGGAATGGGTTTGAGCTGTGCAAGCTGATAAAGCCCCAGTACCCGGACACCATCGTAATTTTCCTGACCGCCAACGATCAGGAGAGTGACCAGATACGGGGCTATGAGGTGGGCGCGGTGGACTACATCACAAAGCCCTTTGTGATCGGGGCCTTGCAGCGGAAAATCAAAGCCATGTTCGCCATGCTGGAACATCACAAACCGGCCAAGGACATTTACGACGACGGGCGGCTGTTTCTGGACTTCTCGGAGCAGACGGCTTCCTTAAACGGCAAGCCCCTGACCCTATCCCTGATGGAATATAAAATGCTGAATCTGTTCCGTAAAAATCCCCGGCAAGTGCTGACCCGTGGGCAGCTTTTGGAAAAGCTGTGGGATATAGACGAAAGGTTTGTAGACGAACACACCCTGACAACCTCCATTAGCCGAATTCGCAGCAAGATCGAATCCGACGGCGGCGCGCCCTACATCAAGACCGTTTACGGCATGGGTTATCAATGGACGGGAGGCGAGGCAAAATGAAGTTTCAAAACCTATCGGTAAAGCGGCTGTTTAGCCGGGTGGCAATAGGACTTGTCCTTTCCATGTCCGGGATCACCATAGCCCTGTTTCTTGTGACAAAACAGACGGCGGTGCTGCTGACTGGCGGGGCGCTGCTACTGTGCGCCCTTGTGGGGATTTTTTGTACTGACGCAGGCGTTTGGAAAGCGGCTGTCGCAGTTTACCGCTAACCTGTGCCAGACTTTAGACCACATGATCGCCGGAAATGAAGCACCCCAGCGGCCAGAGGACAGCGAAACCCAGCTTGCCAGAATCGGACACCGGTTGGCAAGGCTTTACCAGATCATGCAGGAGAACCGCCGCCGGGTGGACGAGGAACGGCAGGAGTTGCAGACCCTTGTATCGGATATTTCCCATCAAGTGAAAACGCCGGTAAGCAATCTGAAAATGGCGACGGACACCCTGCTGGAAAAGCCTATGACCGAGGCGGAGCGCACCGACTTTATCCGGGGAATCCGCAGCCAGACGGATAAGCTGGACTTTCTCTTTCAGGCCCTTGTGAAAACCTCCCGTCTGGAAACAGGCGTGATCCAGTTGGACAAGAAACCGGGCCGCCTCTTTGATACCGTGGCACAGGCCATGAGTGGGATCGTGTATGCAGCGGAGAAAAAGGAAATCGCCGTGTCCGTGGACTGCCCGGAGGATTTGACCGTTTCCCATGACAGCAAGTGGACATCGGAAGCCCTCTTTAACCTGCTGGACAATGCGGTGAAGTACACCCCGGCAGGCGGGAAAATCGCTGTGTCTGTGGTGCTGTGGGAAATGTATGTGGAAATCAAAGTGACCGACACTGGCAAGGGCATTTCCGAAAGCAATCAGGCCGCTATCTTCCAGCGCTTCTATCGTGAGGAAGAAGTACACGAACAGCAGGGTGTGGGCATTGGCCTGTATCTGGCCCGCGAGATCGTAACGCGGCAGGGCGGCTATATCAAAGTGGTTTCGGAGCCGGGCAAGGGTTCGGAATTTTCCATTATGCTTCCCTTGCGTTGAGAGAAACTTTCTGCTTCGGGTCAAGTTGGCCCGAGGTGCAGAGATAAAATGAAATGTCCGAGCGTTGTAACATTTCACCTCAATTTTCAATGAATTTTTTGAGCCGCTGTAACATTTCGCGGACATTTGGGTTTTACAATACACTTATCAACAGGTAGGAAGCCTTGAAAGGAGTTTTGAATATGAGCGTTTTACAGACGATTGACCTGAAAAATGTATTACGGTACAGAACCGAACATTACCCGCGCCCTTGACGGCGTAAATTTCTCCGTGGAGGACGGCGAGTTTGTGGCTGTTGTGGGTAACCTCTGGTAGCGGCAAGTCCACCCTGCTTCACATGATGGGCGGGTTGGACACTCCCACCAGCGGAACCGTGATTGTCCGAGGCGAAGAACTGGCAAAGAAGAACGACGAGCAGCTTACCATCTTTCGCCGCCGCAACATCGGCTTTATCTTCCAGAACTATAACCTTGTTCCCATCCTGAATGTGTATGAGAACATCGTCCTGCCGGTGGAGCTGGACGGGGACACGGTGGATCAGAAGTTTTTGGACGAGATCATTCACCTGCTGGGGCTGGAAGATAAACTGAAAAATTATGCCGAATAATCTTTCCGGCGGACAGCAGCAGCGTGTGGCGATTGCACGCGCCCTGATTACCAAACCGGCTATCGTGCTGGCCGACGAGCCGACCGGTAACCTTGACAGCAAGACCAGCGCCGAGGTGCTGGGGCTTATCAAGCGCACCAGTGCGGAGTTCCGGCAAACCGTTGTGATGATTACCCACAACAACGATATTGCCCGTCTTGCAGATCGGATTGTCCGCATTGAGGACGGCAAAATTGTGGAATAAGTAGGGGGTGGCAGACTATGACATGGCCTTTTGAAAATGATACCAGTAACATTGAAAAGAAACTGGCAAAGCGCAGTTTGCACCATGAACGGCAGCGTAATTTATTTGCAATCATTGCTCTGGCGCTAACTGCATTTATGATAACTGCGACATTCAGTATTGGCTTTAGTTACTTTGAAACCTACCAAATGCAACAAATCCGCTTAATGGGAACTACCGCAGATGCCGGAATCACAAATGTAACGGAAGAACAGTTGGTTGAGATTTCAAAATCAAGTCTTGTACTTGACGTAGGCATACAGCAGCGTTTAGGCAGTGTTGATACAGAACAACTGAGAAACGCAAGATTAGGTGTAGTATGGATAAATGATACAGAGTGGGAACACCACCGTCTTCCTACTATATCAGGTGTTGTAGGAAATTATCCGTTAAGTAAAAGCGAAATCATGTTGCCTACATGGGTGCTTGAACAGATGGGTATTTCTGATCCACAAATAGGGATGGAAATTGTGTTGTCATACCAAATTGGCGATAGCTATGATTATGTCACGGACACCTTTTTGCTGTCGGGCTACTATACGGACTACATTCCAATGCGCACAAATAATCGTGGTTATGTTTATGTTTCATCCGCTTTTAAGGATAGCTTAAATGTATCACTGGATAATAGTGTTACGGCAATGATCCGTTTTCAAGGCAATGATAATGCTGACAAAAACTGTGAAAGATTGCGGCGTGAGATTGACTTTACAGAAGGGCAAACATTTGAAATTGTACCATTAGAACAGGCAAATGGTGGAACTATTATTTTAGCTGTAATAATTTTAGCAGTTTTTATATCCTTTAGCGGCTATCTGCTGATTTATAATATTCTTTATGTCTCTGTCGTAAAAGATGTGCAATTCTATGGCCGTCTTAAAACGATTGGAACGACCCAAAGGCAGATAAAGAGAATTATCTATAAGCAGGCAATCAGAATCTCTTGTATTGGTATTCCGATTGGTCTGTTACTTGGTGCGGTTGTTTCCTTTGGCATTGTTCCTTACTTCCTGAATATGATGTATTCAACAAATTCTGATGTGGGAACAAAGTATCTTTTTCGCCGTTTATTTTCATAGGAGCGGCCATATTTACGTTCATTACCGTTATGATTGCAAGCATGAAGCCCGCCAAAATTGCCGGAAGTGTTTCACCAATAGCAGCACTCCAATATACAGCAGCCAGCACAAAGAGCAGCGCCAGAAATTGTAGCAAAATGAAGTTGTCCAGAATGGCATGGAACAATGTCTTTCGTAATGCTAAGAGTACAACCCTTGTTTTTGCATCGCTTTTTTTTCGGCCTTTCCTTGTTCCTTGTCGTCACAGGGCTATTACATGGTTTAAGCCCGGAGAATTATGTGAGCCAATGGGGAGTAAGCGATTTTGCACTCACATATAGTATCCACGAAAGAGAAGATTTAATTTCCAGCGAAATGGTTTCAGAGATTGGTCAGCTTGACGGCATTGAGAATTTGAGGTTGACCTATGCACCTTATCCTCAAGTAGCAGCAGATGTTGTATATGACGATGCTGTATTTCACGAGTTTCTTGCGTCATTAGACGGAGTAAACGGCATTGATTTTTCTGATCCGGCAAAATTAGAAAATTATCAGCAAAACTTTTTTAGCGGGGTTTTTGGAATTGACAGTGCATATTTGGAAGAAATCAATAAAACCTTAAACTTGCCTATTGACACGGCTGCCTTTGAACAAGGAAAGGTTGTGCTGCTGTCCAAAACAGTAGAAGGCCTTATTCAGCCAGGGCAGGAAATAACAATCCAGACGCAGAACGGACAGCATTCCTTTATTGTAGCGAACGGTTATTTGAATGAAGGGTTTCGAGCAGGAGGAGGCAATGAGAGAGGGACGGCTCCTGATTTGTATATTAGTCAAACAGCTTTGAAAGAACTCTTTCCGCAATATAGAGTGTTCCGCGTGGCCTTTGATACGGATGGTCAACATGACGAAAGTATACTGCAAGAATTAAAGCAAATCACCGCATCACAAGCTAACATTGATATTATATCCCGATATGAACGGCGAGAAGAAATGCAGGAATATCTCATTACAGCAAAGGTTTTAGGAACAGGGTTGTCCGTGATCCTGCTGCTTGTTGGTGTCATGAACTTTGTCAATACAATGGTTGTCAATGTAAATACTCGGCGCTATGAATTAGCTGTTCTTGAAAGCATTGGAATGACAAAGCGACAAATCAAACGAATGCTATTTATGGAAGGTTTCTATTATTGGGGTGTTTCCCTTTCCCTTGCAGTCACCATTGGAACAGCAATCTTCATCTTGCTATATATGATTTTTAGTAAAGTGGCCTATTATGCTGTTTTCTCCTATCCATTTATCCCACTGGTGCTGGTGTCTGGACTGGTGTTGCTAATCTGCCTTATTGTGCCTATATGGGTCTACAAAACTGACGTTAACCTTCCAGTTGTGGAGCGATTGCGGTTGACAGAGTGAGTTTAATCAAATAGCAAAACATCCTTAGATCAATCATATCGAAGCGGAGCAGATTTTAGCTGCTCCGCTTCTTTAGTATTTTTCAAAAAATTCTTTTGAAATGTCCGAGCTTTGTAACAATTCAGCCTGTTTTTTCTGTCGAAATCAAAGACGCCTCGGACATTTGTGTAACATTTGTAGTTTATGCTTGTGGTAAATCAATTAAGAAACATCTGCCCCCACAGCGGGGAAAATGAAAAAAATCCGCTGACGGGCAGAGGATTTCGTGTGCTTTCCTATATCACTGACGATACGGCGGTTTTTGAGAAATCAGAGCCGCCGTTTCTTTTTCGCCCCCCCGTAAACCAACGACGACCTAACACCGTGTAAATCCACGGCGGCATATAGGAGGATTGCCGCCGTGTCTATCTTTGCCTTTTTTCCACAGTGCCCATGACCTACATCAGTTAAAAAAATGCATAGCCCCGCCTCCGGGTTATTCCGGCTATGTATGCGAAATTTGTTGGAACCTTAACTATTATGTCATTTCATGCGTCCGTGTGGCTTCATGCCGCCCGGGCGCTTTTGCGTTCTTATGGGGCGGCTTCGGGTCATGTTGGCCCGAAGCCATTCCCCGGTGCCGCTCCCCGCCGCCTTCGTTTCGGTCACTCGTCAACCAACAACCGAAACGGAGGTCAATATGGCTATTATCAATTTGCGGGACTATTACCCGTTCTATACATCGGATTGCTTCATGGAAGTATCGGAAGAAGTTGCAGAAATGTTCAAAGAGTTTGATCGTAAAGAGGCTGCCTACCGGCTGCGTACATACCGCCACAAAGCCTACTATTCCCTTGATCGGGATGACGGGCTGGAGCATGAAGCTGTCTTTGTTGCCTTATCTCCCCATGAACTGTATGAGCGGAAAGTGACCATGCAGGAGCTTCACGCAGCGATTTCCAGTCTGCCGGACAAACAGGCAAAACGGATTTATGCTCATTTCATTCTCGGCATGACCAAACAGGACATTGCCCGGGCAGAGGGCGTCCATGAAAAAAGTGGTTCGTGTCGCAAATCGAGCGAGGTCTGCGGCGCTTAGCAAAAAATTTTGAAAAATTCTTTGTAAGGCGTACCGATTTAGGCCGGAAAATGAAATGGCTTATGAGAGGCAAAACACTTCGGGTCACAATGGCTCGAGGTTCAGACAAGCCTCATGCAGATTGAAAATCGAATAAAAAGACACCCGGATACGAAGGGGAACGCGCTGTGTGACAGACCCGCCATGACCTCGGATTTCAGAGAATACAGTCTTTGTAAAACTGAGCGAGCGAACAGGTCCATGCCATAGGTGGGGCAAGGCTGGCTCCACCGGAACAGGCGCAGAACCCGGATACTTGCGTTTAGTCACAGTCCGAGCGTTGAAGCGGCCTTGCAAGCCGTGAGCCGTCGCAGGCAATGAGAACGCCTTGCCATCAGAATGGGGAGAGTTGAAATACTATGGGGCATGAAGCCTATGTCCGTCCGGTGTGTCTGAAATGAAGTGAAAACCTATGGGGAGCCCCCGGCAATGCTGTCTGATGATAGGCCAACCGATCCGGCGTGGCTCCCCATCTTTTCGAAAAAAGGAGCACTTTATGGGAAATGCGTTTGGAATGATCCCTGGCTTGGAAACGGACGAATGGAGCAATGACGCCTGCCGCGGTTATGTCATTATGGCAATGGAGGACTGCGGATTTTCAAAGAAGGATATACGGCGTGTTGTGGGGCAGCTTTATGAAGTATTTGACCTCAACAGCGTGGAGGACGCCAAAGAAAAGTACCATTCCAGTCCTTACTGAGCTCGGGCCATATCGACCCGAAGTGGAGAAAGCTCAAAGGGCGGCACCTGCTGGGTGTCGCCTTTTGACATTTCCCCACAGGACAAGCGGGAAAGGCAGGCATATACACGCACTTTCGCAAAGGAGGTTTTCAATGACGCAAGCTGTCACTTATGAACGAGAAACAAAGTCTGTCGCATTTCAAGGGAAGATCATTGTGCTGGAAAGCCTCACGCCGGTACTTCCCCCGAAGGAGAAAGCACAGCGCAAAAAAGAAATTGAGCGTTGTCTTTATGAGGTGTTCAGAAAATATGGGGACAGATTTCCCTAATCATTCGCAACATTGTTGTCCGGGGCTGCTGATGGTATAATATAGTTGTAAGGTTGGTAGCTCCATTCCAACAAGGAAAGGAGCCCAATATGGAATTTATCAGAGAAGATTGTATTTACGCAAGACAGTCAGTAGACCGCAAGGACAGTATCAGCATTGAAAGTCAGATCGACTTTTGCAAGTATGAATTGAAAGGTGGGAGCTGCCGGGTATTCAAGGACAAAGGCTATTCCGGTAAAAAATACGGACAGGCCGGAGTTTCAAAAGCTGTTGGGCGAGATCCGCAAGGGAAAGGTCAGGCGGGTCATCGTGTATAAACTGGACCGTATAAGCCGCTCTATTCTGGACTTTGCAACGATGATGGAGCTGTTTCAAGAGTATGATGTGGAGTTTGTATCATCCACAGAAAAGTTTGATACTTCGACCCCGATGGGCCGGGCCATGCTGAATATCTGCATTGTATTCGCCCAGCTTGAACGTGAGACAATTCAGAAGCGTGTCACAGACGCCTACTATTCACGGTGCCTGAAAGGCTTTCACATGAGCGGACAGGCACCATACGGTTATCAGTTAGAGCCTACTGTGGTAGAGGGTATCCGCACAAAGAAAATGGTTGCCGACCCCGTAGCCGCCGACCATGTTCGGCTGATGTTTGAAATGTACGCTGAACCGGAAACCTCCTTCGGAGATATTACCCGATACTTCGAGGAACATGACATAAAAATTTATGGCAAATCCATGTTCCGTACATTTCTTTCCCAGCTTTTAAGAAACCCTGTTTACGCACAGGCCGATTTGGAGCTGTACGAATTTTTCAAGAGTCAGGGTGCAGCGATTGTCAATGACGCTTCTGACTTTGCCGGAACAAACGGTTGCTATCTCTATCAGGGGCGGGATGTGAAGGAGGACAAGGACAGGTGCTTAAAAGACCAGATACTTGTTATCGCTCCCCATGAAGCACTCATTTCCTCTGACACATGGCTGAAATGCCGGAAAAAACTTATGGCAAATACCACCTTCCAGCAGGGACGGAAACCGAAGAACACTTGGCTGGCTGGAAAAATCAAATGCGGGCATTGTGGGTATGCTCTGAAAGCCACCCATGTACCAAACAGCACCGGATATTTCCGCTGTACCAAACGGACGGAAAACAAAGGCTGTCCGGGCTGTGGGAAAATCCGCAAAGAAGAATTTGAGCAATTCATTTTCTCGGCCATGCAGGAAAAGTTCAAAGACTTTCAGATACTCTACGGCAGGGAGGAAAAGTCAATCCGAAACTGACAGCCTATCAAGTGGAGCTGGCACAAGTGGAGGCAGAAATTGAAAAGCTGCTGGATACGCTGACCGGAGCCAATGCGACCTTGCTTGCCTACGCTAACAAAAAAAGTTGAAGAACTGGACACCCGACGCCAGACCATTTCAAAGGCAATCGCTGAATTGAGCGTTGAAACCATATCTCCCCAACAGATAAAGAAGTTGTCCTATTATCTCGACAACTGGGACAGCATAGATTTTGACGACAAAAGAAAAGCCGCCGATGGTTTGATCTCTACGATCAAGGCCACCAGCGACCGTGTTCAGATAGAGTGGAAAATCTGACATTTCCGCTCTATCGCCCCTCATTTCTATTTTATCTTGTTTGTACCCCTTGTACACCGATGTTTACATAACCTTTTTCAATCTTTTTCCATCCAGTTTTACAGGAAGAACAATATTTTCCCATACATTCAGCATCGGAACTAAATTATACTGTTGAAATACAAATCCAATATTTCTACGCCTAAAAATAGTAAGCTCTTCATCTGGCATATGGCTTAAATTCTGTCCGTCAACAATGACCTGACCGGATGTTGGATTATCCAAACCACCAATGATATGAAGCAATGTAGACTTTCCACTTCCAGAGGTTCCAACAATCGCTACAAACTCCCCTTTTTCTACTTCCAGGTTTATACCATCAAGAGCCCTGACTTCTGTTTCTCCCTGCCCATATATTTTTCGTAAATTTACTGCTTTTAATATATTCATGCCATCCTCCCATCAAAAAATGCCTGTATTGATCTTTACAATACAGACTTTATCATAACAATGTCTCCATCTGGTTTCTGAAATGTCACAGTTTTGATACTATTCCTTCTTTGCTATCGGAAGAAACACAGAAAATGTAGAAACCCTTTCCTCTCTTTGATGTTCACTTTCACATATCCATTTTTGTGCCTGAATAATCTCTCTTGCAAGGAATAAGCCAATTCCTACTCCTGGCTGGTCTGCCACTGACAGACTCCGATAAAACCTTCCAAATATCTTTGGTATTTCTTCTTTTTCTATTCCAATGCCATCATCAATAATATCAATCTTTACAAAGAAAGAATTCTGCTCAGCTTTTACCTGAACATTTCCCCCCACATGCTGTGTATTTAATCGCATTATCTACAATATTTCCGAGTGCCTCCACAGTCCAATTTTGGATCACATAGAACATGCAAATCCGTGTCACATAGGCTCAGAGTAATATTCTTCTCCCTTGCTTTCACGCTAACCTGCTGCTGTATGGATTCAAGCATCTGTGTAATAGTAGTATCCTCCGAATGTACTGCGATAATTCCACTCTCCATCCGTGATAATTTGACCAATGATTGTATCAGGAAATCTAATTTCTCTGTCTGCTCCAAAATGGTATCTATCTCCTCCTGATTTTCATGATTTGTTTCAGAGAGTATTTCACCATAAATTTTCAAATTTGAAATAGGAGTCAACGTCTGATGCGCAATGTCGGAAATAAGTTTCTGTATCACTTCTTTTTGTTCCTGTTGGTTCTTTCTTGCCAGAAAGCTACTGTCTAAATGTTGTTTCATGCTGTTTTCAAGAGCAGAGTACTTTTCTTCTGATATTTCTGTCCGTTCCAGTTCTCCATCTATAGCACAATCCAGCATTTGCTGCAGCCGGTTCAAAAGCATTTTTTTCTTTCTGATCAAAAAATGCTATGCCAGAAGATTCCACTTAAAACAAATATTCCTACAATCAATATAATTATTTCTATCATCCATTCACCGCCCATGTATAACCAATTCCATAAACCGTTTTGATATATTTAGGCTTCTGCGTATCATCTTCTAATTTGTCTCTGAGACGTTTAACTGCAACAGTCAGAGCATGAGCATCCACAAACTCTGTATCTCCTTGCCATACCTCGTCAATCAGGTATTCTCGCTTCACTACTTTTCCTCTGTTTTCGCACAGCACTTTCAAGAGTTTTTGTTCTGTCTTACTCAGTTCAATAAGTTCTCCATTTTTGAAAAATTCCATTTTATCGAAATAGAACTCGAATCCATCAAACTCCATAGAATTCTTAACTACTGCATCTTTATTTCTAAGCTGCACAGACACTCTTGCACGCAAAACCATCAAACTAAACGGTTTCGTAATATAATCATTTGCCCCAGCGTCCAATCCTGTTACGATATCTACTTCCATGTTATTTACTGTAAGCAGGATAATCGGCACCTGACTGTTTTTCCTTATTTCTCTTACAAAATCAATCCCATTCCCATCCGGCAAGTTCACATCTAATAAAACCAATGTGATATCTTCCTTTTTCAAGATTTCTCTAGCCTCCTGCAAAGTCTGGCACTGATAAAAGAAATAGGAATCATTCTTCAATGCGAGACGTATTCCATCATTTCAAATTTTTTGTCATCTTCAACAATCAGTAAGATTTTCACTCATATTTTCTCTGCTTTCTTTCAAATTACGCTAATTGTATCATTGCCAGTTTTATAAATCAAATTATTAAATCAAAATCTCCGGCAGAAATTATCTTATAAACAGTAAAAAAGCTCCCGAAGGGGCTTTCCACGTTTTAAATGTACACTAATTCTCTTAACACAACCTCTTCTGCATCATTCCATATTTCCCATGAAGAATGTTGTAAATTAGTACTATCCACAACGATAACAGGTAATTTAATTATTCGTATTTTTTCCCCGATAATGTAAATCGAAACTACCATACCACCTAATATCATAATTAAGAAAATTTTATTCAAAATATCCCATAAAGCTATATTGAAACAATTGATTATTATAATACCTGCAAGAGGATATAAAACAACTGTTGCAAGTATCCATAATTTTTAAAGTTGTGCAGATATATATCCAATTTCCATTGTTAAAAGATAAACCAACTAGATGTATTCTAAAAATTCCTTGTGAAACATAATTTATCTTGTTGGCATCATAATATGTTGGTAATATGTCTTTTGCAAAGAAACAAAACCATGCACCAAATAAAAGCATTCCCCCCGGTAACTAGCAATATATCCCTTTTCATCTCAGCTAACGAACTTCCAGATACAACTAACATAATAATTTCTGTAATAGATATAAAA
>ENA-OQHD01000423-OQHD01000423.1-human-gut-metagenome-genome-assembly--contig:-NODE-423-length-15713-cov-3.168292_pt1 | contig 15713 bp, 26 predicted proteins | sample MGYA00242560_ERZ504711 | MGnify/ENA primary metagenome ERZ504711 (study PRJEB26092, sample SAMD00036198) | human gut metagenome | host: Homo sapiens | study: EMG produced TPA metagenomics assembly of...
GAAATCTGCGCGTGGCTCTGGATTCCGGGCTGCGCCTTAGATGTTCCGGTTGCGCACGGGCAGGATAACGCATATTATCTGACACACGATGCGTTTTGCAGGGAGCGGATTTACGGCAGTATTTTTTGCACCGTGTGATACACCGGAGGATTTTTCTGAACGTCACACGATTTTATATGGGCATAATATGCGGGATGGAACGATGTTCGGAGGATTGAAAAAGTATCGTGAGGCGTCGTGGGAACAGGAATTTCCGTATCTGTACCTGTATTTGCCGGGTGAAGCATGGCAGTGCCGTATTTGGAGTGTGGAGGAGACGGATGCCAAAAGTGATGTTTACCGGCTGGGAGCATGGAGCGATGCGGACTGGAATGCATGGGTACAGGAAAGAAAGGAAAACAGCATTATCTTTGGCAGCGGTGAGGAAAAGGAAGTTCAAAAGATACTTACCCTTTCCACCTGCATTGGTGACGGCAGCAGTTCACAGAGACTGGCTGTACATGCGGCGGTGGAGATGGTTTTTGCAACAAAATCTGGAAGGGAAGAGGGTTCTGTGCTAGAATAAGACAGAATCAAAAGATTTATGATACAGAGCAGGAAAAAGGATGGCGATAAGACATGAAAGAACTGTACACGACGGCAGGAATTTTTTGTGGTTCTGATACTGCTGGGAGTTTGGATGGTACAGAATAACAGAAATGAACAGGAAAAGAAGCTGGTACAACTGCGGAAGAAATGGGGTAAAAAAGGCAGGAGAAACGGACGGCACGGGAAAAGAAAGAAAAACCTGGAAGCGTGTCTGAGACGAAAAGCAGGGGAAAGCTTCTGCGTGGACGCGATTACCTGGAATGACCTGGATCTCGATGCGGATTTTTGACACAGTTGACCACACAGTGTCGGTGTGCGGGGAAGAATATCTGTACACGGCGCTTCGGATGCCGGTCACAACAACAGAAATCAGGGAAGAGCGGGAACGGCTGATGAAGCTTTTTGCAGAGAACCAAAAAGCCAGAGAAGCAGTGCAGAAAGCACTTCTTTTGATGGGAAAAGAAAAGATGAATCCGCCGACAGAAGAAATAGCCGTACTGATGGAGGCGGAGCCGGGAGAGAAGGGAAAATATCTTCTGATGGCCGGTATTGCTGTGCTTGGAATTGGACTGCTGTTTGTACTGCCTCCGCTGGGTGTGGCTGTTCTGTTTGCTTCTATGGTCGGCAACGGACTGATGCATGGAAGGGAGAGCAAAAAGCTGGAGAGTGCATTAAAAGCGTTTTGGCTGTATCCTGCGGCTGCAGCGGACAGCCAGGGAACTTGGAAAAGAAAAAATTTCCGGACTGGAAATGTATCAGAAGCGTCTGGAAGAACAGGAAAAACAACTCCGTCCGATTACAAGAAAATGCAGAACACTTGTGAATACGAAAGAATCGCAGGGCGGTGCAGCAAACATAGATTTTTGCATTACTTTCATTACGTTCTTTCTGCTGGATTCTGATCGAGTATTCTTCGGTTGTTTCCGGAGTGAAATCGTATGAAAAAGCGATTCTGCAGATGGCAGAGGATCTTGGACTCCTGGACTTTGCACTGTCTGCAGCATCGTACCGGGAGAGCCTTTCGTATTACTGCCGGCCGGAATTCCTGGATGAGAAAAAGGCGGGCTGTCGGATCGATGTGGAGGAGCTTTATCATCCGCTTCTGACACATCCGGTGGCAAACAGTCTGTATGCGGAGGGCGGAATTCTGCTGACCGGCTCGAATGCGTCGGGAAATCCACATTTATGAAAACATGGCAGTGAATGCGATTCTGGCACAGGCACTGAACACGAGTCTTTCGAAGCGGTACCGCGGTGTTGTGTGCCGGATCATGACATCCATGGCACTCCGCGATAATCTGGCACAGGGAGAGAGTTACTTTGTTGTGGAAGTAAAATCTTTAAAACGGATTCTGGAGGCAAGCCGTGAAAAAACACCGCTTCTGTGCGTCATTGATGAGGTGCTGCGGGGAACAAACACGACGGAGCGGATTGCAGCGTCAGAGAGTGTGCTTGCTGCCCTGCGCCGTGCAAATGTGCTCTGTCTTGCAGCAACACATGATACTGAACTGACGTATCTGCTGGAAGATCTCTACACTAATTATCATTTTGAAGAGCAGATTACCGCGCAGAGTATTTCCTTCCCGTATCGCCTGGAACAGGGGCCGGCAAGAGGAAAGAATGCGATTGCGCTGCTTGGAAATATGGGAATTGATGAAAAAATTGTAAAACAGGCAGAAAGAAGAGCCGCGGAGTTTGAAACAACAGGAAGCTGGGAAAAGAATAAGTTTCTGAGATAGAAAAACAGCCGGGAAAAATTTGATCTTTTTTGAAAAAATATGCGAAAATGGTTCAGCATTTTTTACATTGTGTGTTATGATAAAACAGATAGCGTGATCCGGCAGAAAAAACCGCCGGATCTGTTAAGGAGAAAAAACATGAGCAGGACAGGCTTAGAAGATGCATATATTATGCGCGGCAGCAAGAAACTCCGCATGGGATATACGACGGGTTCCTGCGCTGCAGCGGCAGCGCGGGGAGCGGCGTTTATGCTGCTTTCCGGGAAAGAAATACAGGAAGTGAAAATCCATACGCCAAAGGGCATTGTTCTGAATCTGGAATTGCTGGATATCCGGAGAAGTGCCGAAAAAGTAAGCTGTGCCGTCCGAAAAGACGGCGGGGATGATCCGGATGTGACAGATAAAGCATTGATTTACGCGGAAGTGACGTTTGGAACAGAAGAGGGAATTGTAATCGATGGAGGATTCGGCGTCGGGCGTGTGACAAAGCCGGGGCTGGATCAGCCGGTCGGAAACGCGGCGATCAACCATGTACCGCGCCAGATGATCCGCGAGAATGTGGAGGAGATTCAGGAAAAAACTCGATGATTTCCGCGCACTGCAGGTTATCATCTCCGTACCGGAAGGGGAAGAACTGGCAAAGCATACATTCAATCCGAGACTTGGCATCACCGGCGGCATTTCAATCCTTGGAACGAGCGGGATTGTAGTGCCGATGAGCGAGGAGGCGCTGATTTCCACGATCCGCGTCGAGATGGAAATGCGGAAAGCACAGGGTGACCGCGTCCTTCTGGTGACACCGGGAAATTACGGACAGGACTTCTTAAAAACGTATCCGTGGGTCCGTGCAGACCATTCCGTTAAGTGCAGTAATTACGTCGGAAAACACTGGAATTTGCAGCTGAGCTCGGCTTTGACGCCATCCTTTTTGTGGCACATCTTGGAAAATTTTGTCAAGGTGTCCGGCGGAATTATGAATACCCATTCCCACGAGGCAGACTGCCGTGCGGAGCTTCTTACGGCGCAGGCGGTGCGTGCAGGGGCGGATCTTGCACTGGCAAAAAAACTGCTGGAGACCGGAACGACGGAAGAAGCGGTGCAGATTTTAAAGGAAGCAGGATGCCTGAAAGAGACCATGGAAAAGTGACAGAAAAATTGCTTTTTACATGAATTACCATATTGAGGGCAGAGTGCAGACGGAGGCGATTGTTTTTTGCAAGCAATGAGGGCCTGCTCGGGGAAACCCCGGGAGCGGGAGAACTTCTGGAGCGCCTGCGGGAGCAGGAAGAAAAGAAAACAGAAAGAGTAAAACAAATGACAGGAATTTTATTTGGAACAGGAATCGGACCGGGAGACCCGGAGCTTATGACGTTAAAGGCCGTCCGTCTGATCCGGGAAAATGATACGATTGCAGTACCAGGAGAGAAACCGGAAGAGAGCATTGCCTACCAGATTGCTGTTCAGGCAGTGCCGGAACTGGCAGAAAAAGAGCTCGTTGCTATTCCAATGCCGATGACAAAGAATGCCAAAGAACTGGAGGAAAATCACCGGCGCGGTGCAGGAAAAAATAGAGGAGCTGCTGGATGCAGGAAAAAACGTAGTATTTCTGACACTCGGAGATCCAACTGTGTATTCTACCTACCTTTATGTACACAGACGGGTACTGGAAGACGGTTACGATGCGAGAATTGTAAGCGGTGTTACATCGTTCTGCGCGGCAGCAGCATCTCTTTCCGAGGGACTGGTGGAAAATTCCGAAGAACTGCATGTGATTCCGGCGTCTTACCAGATTGAAGATGCACTGGAACTTTCAGGAACAAAGGTTCTGATGAAAGCGGGTAAAAAGATGCCGGCTGTGAAACAGTTCCTGAAGGAAAAGAACTGCCGGGCGGTGATGGTAGAAAACTGCGGCATGGATACGGAACAGAAGTATTTCAGCGCGGAAGAAATCCCGGACCAGGCAAGTTACTATTCACTGATTATTGTAAAAGAAAAGAGGCAAAAAATAGATGGTACATTTTATTGGAGCGGGCCCTGGAGCCCCGGATCTGATTACGGTAAGAGGACAGAAGCTGCTTGGTGAGGCGGACATTATCATTTATGCAGGTTCTCTTGTCAATCCGGCACTGCTGGATCTGAAAAAAGAGGGCTGTGTGGTATATAACAGTGCAACCATGACGCTGGAGCAGGTGATTGATGTTATGAAAGAGGCCGAAAGCAAAGGCCAGACTGTGGCAAGACTCCACACGGGAGATCCGTGCCTGTACGGTGCAATCCGCGAACAGATTGATGCGCTCGATGCCCTTGGAATCGCTCACGATGACTGTCCGGGTGTCAGCTCTTTCTGCGGAGCGGCTGCTGCCCTTGAAATGGAATATACGCTGCCGGATATCTCCCAGAGTGTTGTCATCACCAGAATGGCCGGAAGAACACCGGTTCCGGAGCGGGAGAGCATTGCGTCTTTTGCGGCACATCAGGCAACGATGGTTGTATTCTTAAGCACGGGACTCTTAGAGGAACTTTCCCGTGAGCTGATTGCAGGCGGCTATACGGCAGATACTCCGGCAGCGATCGTTTACAAAGCAACCTGGCCGGAGGAGAAGACGTTCGTCTGCACCGTTGGAACACTTGCCGAGACGGCGAAAAAGAACCAGATCACCAAGACAGCGCTGATGATCATCGGAAATGCCGTTTCCCAGGGAAATTACCGCAGAAGTGATCTGTACAATCCGGCGTTTACCACCGAATTCCGAGAGGCAGAAAAATAAGATGAAAATAGCCATAGCAAGTTTTACAAGAAACGGATGCGTCTGGAATCAAAAACTCTGTGCGGCACTGAAAAAATCACAGCTGTGAAGGATATGCACTGGAAAACGTACGGGAAAGAAGCGGGAATTCCTGCGATTGCACCGTCGCTTCCTGCATGGACAGAGCGCATGTTTCAGGAAATGGATGCGATTTTGTTTATCGGGGCGTGCGGGATTGCGGTGCGCAGTATTGCACCGTACGTGAAAAGTAAAAATGACAGATCCGGCGGTTCTGTGTATGGATGAACAGGGAAAGTTCGTGATTTCATTACTTTCCGGCCATATCGGCGGGGCAAACGAGCTGACGGAAGAAGTTGCAGCTGTAACGGGTGCGGTTCCGGTCATTACAACGGCAACGGATGTCAATCACAAGTTTGCGGTCGATGTCTTTGCTGTAAAAAATCATTGTGAAATTTGTGAGATGGAGCTGGCAAAAGAGGCAGCGGCGCTTCTGGTGGACGGAAAAACGGTTGGATTCTGCAGTCGTTTCCGGTGGAGGAACAAACCGGAGGAACTGATACCCGGAAGAGGCGGCAAAACCGTCGATGGGAATCTGCATTACCACATCGGAAGAGGATTCGCCATATGAGAGAACACTTCACCTGATCCCGAAGGTGATCACCGTCGGCATCGGCTGTAAGAAGAATACACCGGCCGGCCGGATTGAAGAAAAGGTTCTTGCGGCACTTGCGGCGGCCGGGATTTCTCCAAAAGCAGTTCGACAGGCGGCAAGTATTGATCTGAAAGCGCAGGAGCCGGGAATTCTGCAGCTGGTGGAAAAGTATGGCTGGCAGTACCGGACCTTTTCTGCAGAAGAACTGGAAACAGCGGAGGGGGAATTTACGCCGTCTCCGTTTGTGAAGAAGATTACAGGAATTGACAATGTCTGTGAGCGCAGCGCAGTTCTCGCCGGCGGCAGACTGATAAAGCAAAAAAAAGGCAGCGGACGGTGTAACAGTTGCACTGGCTGCGGCGGACTGGAGGGCAGTATTTTGAGTACAATTTTTGTCGTGGGCATCGGCCCCGGAGCATATGAAAAAATGACGATCGAGGCGGCGGATGCGCTGCGGAACTGCGATGTGATCATCGGCTATACCGTCTATGTGGATCTGGTAAAAGAACATTTTGCAGGAAAAGAATTTCTGACGACACCGATGCGGAAAGAGGTGGAGCGCTGCCGTCTAGCATTTGAAACTGCGGCAGAGGGAAAACAGGTTGCTATGATCTGCAGCGGAGATGCCGGCGTTTACGGTATGGCAGGTCTGATGTATGAGCTTTCGGAAGAATGGCCTGATATTGAAATTAAGGTAATTCCAGGCGTGACCGCCGCAACGGGAGGCGCTGCCGTTCTTGGTGCACCGTTGATCCACGACTTCGCCCTGATCAGCCTGAGCGATCTTCTGACACCGTGGGAGAAAATTGAAAAACGTCTTCTGCTGGCATCGGAAGCGGATTTTGTCATCTGTCTTTATAACCCGGGAAGCCATAAGAGAGCGGATTATCTGGAAAAAGCGTGTGATCTGATGCTTCGTTACAAAGCGCCGGAAACCGTCTGCGGAATCGTAAGCCAGATCGGAAGAGACGGGGAGACGAGCCGGACCATGACGCTTGCAGAACTTCGCAATACAAAAGTGGATATGTTTACGACGGTATTTATCGGAAACAGTCAGACAAAGGAAATCCGGGATCACATGGTAACGCCGAGGGGATATCGCTATGAATAAAGTAATCGTCTTTGCCGGAACGACGGAAGGCCGGGAGATCTGCAGTTTTCTGAAGAAATATGAGATTGCATCCCTTGCCTGTACGGCGACAGAATACGGCAAGTGCCGGATCGAGGAGGGCGGTGCCCTGACGGTTCGAAGCGGAAGACTGACAGAAGAAGAGATGGAACAGCTTTTTGGCGAAGAACAGCCGAAAATGGTTATCGATGCAACCCATCCGTATGCCGATCTTGTGTCGGAAAATATCCGGTCTGCATGTGAAAAAGCAGGAAAAACGTACCTTCGGCTGCTGCGGCCGTCGCTTGCGGCAGATCCATCCTGCGTCATGGTCGACACGACAGAAGAAGCGGTATCGTATCTGGCGGGCACAGAGGGAAAGATTCTGGTGACAACAGGAAGCAAGGAACTCGCAAAATTTGCAGAGCTTCCGGATTATAAAAACCGTGTGTATGCCCGGGTGCTGCCGTTGCCAGGCGTAATTGCATCCTGCGCGGAACTTGGATTTGATGCCGCACATACCATAGGCATGCAGGGACCGTTTTCTATGGACATGAACGTTGCAATGCTGCAGTCGTTCCATGCCGAATGGATGGTAACGAAGGAATCCGGAAGAAACGGCGGCTTTGAAGCAAAAAATTGAAGGCAGCGAAAAAAAGGCCGGTAGTCCGTGTCGTTCTGATCGGCCGTCCGAAAGAGGAAGAAGGACTCTCGGAGGACGAGGTCAAGCGGTATCTCGTTGGAAAAATTTGATCTGTCCGTGAAACGGGACGTCGTGATCGCCGGAATCGGACCTGGTGCAGAAGCACAGATGACGCTGGCGCTCGTAGACGCGTGTGAGCAGGCGGATGTGCTGATCGGTGCGGGACGCATGACAAAAGCAGTAGAAAAATATCAGAAGCCAATGCTTGCAGAATACAGCCCGGAAAAGATTTACGAGTATCTGAAGGCGCACCCGGAATATGAAAAGATTGTTCTTCTGCAGTCGGGTGATGTCGGCTTTTACAGCGGAGCAAAGAAACTTCAGGCCGTCCTTGCGGAAGATGCGGATTTTTCTGTCCGTGTAGAGCCGGGAATTTCTTCGCTGGTTTATTTCTGTGCCAAAATTCGGAGTGTCCTGGGAGGATGCAGCATTTGTGAGCCTGCACGGACAGCACTGCAACTTTCTGGAGACGGTCCGCCGAAACCGGAAAACTCTGGCGATCGCCGGCGGAAAGGGCAGTGTCAGGGAAATCTGCCAGACGTTAAGTTCGTACGGCTGGGAGCAGATTGTGCTGTATGTGGGAACGGATCTGTCGTATCCGGAAGAACAGATTGTGACAGGAACCCCATTCGAACTTGCTAAAATGGAGTTTGCTCCGCTTGCGGTTCTTCTGTTTGAAAATCCGAATCCGGAACCAGAGTTTACAGCCGGCATGGCAGATGAAGTATTTCTGCGTGACAAAGTACCGATGACCAAGCGGGAAGTGCGCAATGCGTCTCTTTCACATCTGCAGCTTTCTTCGAATTCTGTTGTCTATGATATTGGATCGGGCACAGGTTCTGTTTCGATTGAGATGGCGCTTCGTGCAGCACAGGGAAAGGTATATGCGATAGAAAAAAAGTCCGGCAGCCGTTGCACTTCTGCAGGAAAATAAAAAGAAATTTGCAGTGGATCATCTGGAAATTATTGAGGGAACTGCACCGGAAGCACTCGAAGCACTCCCGGTTCCGACGCATGCATTTATCGGCGGGTCTGCCGGAAACTTAAAAGAGATTCTGGAACTGCTCCTGCGGAAGAATCCGAACATCCGCGTGGTATTAAATACAGTAACCGTGGAAACATTAGCGGAGGCAGCATCGTGTTTCAAAAAAGCTTGCATTTGAAGAGCCGGAAATCGTCTGCCTGCAGGCTTCCAATGCGAAAAAGGCCGGAAGAAGCCATCTGATGATTGCCCAGAATCCGGTTTATATCTTTACAGCCCAGGGAGGTGCCAAAGAATGAAAGCACCAAGAATCATGCTGGCAGCAGGAAGGAGCGGAAGCGGGAAAACGATGATCACCTGCGGACTGCTCCGTGCACTGCAGCAGATGGGAAAGCAGCCCGCAGCGTTTAAATGCGGCCCGGATTATATCGATCCGATGTTTCACGAACAGGTAATCGGCGCCCCGTCGTGTAATCTGGATCCGATTTTTCACAGAGGAAGAAACAACACAGTATCTGTTCTGCAAACATGCAGCGGGTCATGACATTTCCGTATTGGAAGGCGTTATGGGGTATTACGACGGTCTTGGCGGAATTTCTACCAAAGGCAGCGCCTACGATCTCGCCGGTATGACAAAAACGCCGGTTCTTCTGGTTGTCGATGCCAAAGGCATGAGCGTTTCAGCGCTTGCCTTTATCAAGGGATACCTGCAGTACAAAGAGGACAGCCGGATCGCCGGTGTAATCTTTAACCGGATGTCAGAGATGCTGTACCGGGAGATCGCGCCGATGGCGGAAAAAGAACTTGGCATTTCCTGTGTCGGCTTTGTGCCGGAACTGAAGGAATGCCACTTAGAAAGCCGCCACCTCGGCCTTGTGATGCCGGATGAGGTGGAAAATCTGCAGGAGCAGGTCAATCTGCTTGCAGAAACACTGCAGAAGACACTGGATTTTGGAAAAAATTCTTGCGATTGCAGAAGGGGCAGAAGAGCTCTCGGGAAAAATGCCGGAAGCCCTGCGTAAGGTGACAGAAAGCGAAGCAGCCGCCAAGGTGCGTGCTGCGAAGCCGATTCTTGCCGTTGCAAAGGATGAAGCATTCTGTTTCTTTTATCGAGATAATCTGGAGCTTCTCGCGTCACTTGGAGCCAAAATCGAATAATTTTTCGCCGCTTTCCGATGCGGAGCCGCCAAAGAATACAGACGGATTTCTGTTCTGCGGCGGCTACCCGGAGCTGCACGCAGAAGAGCTTTCGGAAAACCAGACCATGAGAACGAAGATCCGCGATAACATCCGTCAGGGAATGCCGGTTCTTGCAGAATGCGGCGGTTATATGTACCTGTCAGAATCCATGGAGGATATGGATGGAAATGTGTATCCTATGGTACAGGCTGTTCCGGGAAATGTTTATCGGACAAAAAAGCTGGGAAGATTCGGCTATATCACCCTCACGCCAAACACGAAGGATACCTTTCGGAACGGCGGAAATCCGGTGCGCGGCCATGAGTTCCATTACTTTGACAGCACAGACTGCGGAAGTGCATGGCATGCGGCAAAACCGCTGCGGAAGCGGAACTGGGAATGCATTCATGCGACAAAACGGATGATGGCGGGATTCCCGCATCTTTACTATATGGCAAGTCCGCACCTCGCACTGGAATTTCTGGAGCAGTGTGTCTCTTACCGGAAAGAACAGGAGAAAACAAGATGAAAACAGCATTAGCAGCCCTGATTGTGGGCTATGGATTGGACCTGCTGCTTGGAGATCCCTCCTTTTTGTATCATCCGATCCGTGTGATCGGAAATCTCATTGCCCTGCTGGAAAAATGGCTGCGGAAGGTATTTCCGAAAACGCCAAAGGGAGAGCTTGCCGGAGGAGTTTTTCTCGTGATCCTCGTCTGTCTGGCGGGATACGGTGTTCCGGCACTGCTGCTCTTTGCGGCATTTAAAATTCATCCGGTCATCGGCTTCCTTCTGGAGGTTCTCTGGTGCTGGCAGATTCCGGCAACGAAATGCCTGAAGGATGAGAGCATGAAGGTCTATCAGAAATTAAAAGAAAACGATCTTCCGGGGGCGCGCTATGCGGTTTCCATGATCGTAGGACGTGATACGGAAAATCTTTCGGAAACAGGAGTGACAAAAGCTGCCGTGGAAACGATCGCGGAGAATACGTCGGACGGTGTCATTGCACCGCTCCTCTTTCTTGCCATCGGCGGACCGGCAGTGGGCTTTCTGTATAAGTCCATCAATACCATGGATTCCATGGTGGGATACAAAAATGACAAATATCTGTATTTTGGACGGTGTGCGGCAAAGCTGGACGATGTCGTCAATTACATACCGGCGAGAATCAGCGCATGGCTGATGATTCTTGCGTCTGCATGCGAGCGCATGAACTGGAAAAATGCAGAAAAAATTTACAAACGCGACCGTTACTGCCACGCCAGCCCAAATTCTGCGCAGACAGAAGCAGTTATGGCAGGGGCGCTGGAAGTACAGCTTGCCGGAGATGCCGTGTATTTCGGCAAAGTCGTAAAGAAACCAACGATCGGCGATGACATCCGCCCGGTCGAGGCGGAAGATATCAAAAGAGCAAATCATCTGATGTATCTGACCTCGTTCCTCGGACTGGTGTTCTTTGCGGGAATCCGCGCGCTCTTTTTATTTCTGTAAAAAGAGAAGATAGAAACACAACGGAAAAGAGAAAGGAAGGCATATGGTATGAGACAAAATCCACATGGAGGAGACATTTACACGAAAAAATGCAGAGTCGATTTTTCTGTGAATGTCAATCCTCTTGGAGCTCCGGAAAGTGTGAAAGAGGCGGTGAGAAAGAGCGCGGAATCGGTGGAACAGTATCCTGACGCACTGTGCCGGGACCTGACCCGGGCACTGTCGGAAAAGGAGCAGCTTCCAGAAGAAAATATCCTGTTTGCAAACGGCGCCGCGGAGCTTAATTTTTGCCCTGACACAGGCTCTCCGCCCGAAAAAAAGCGCTGATTGCAGCGCCGGGATTTGCAGAGTATGAAGCAGCACTTTCAGCGGCAGGGTGTTTTATCCGTATGTATCCGCTGCAAAAGGAAAAAGGCTTTCTTTTACAGGACGATTTCTGCGATGATCTGACCGACGATCTGGATCTTGATTTTTTTATGTAATCCAAATAATCCAACCGGCCTTACGATTCCGCAGGAGCTTCTTTTAAAGATCCTGGATAACTGCCGGGAGCGTAACATCTATCTGGTGCTGGATGAGTGTTTCATAGAATTTCTGCCGGAGCCGGAAAAAGTGACGATGCAGGGAAAACTGGACGAATATCCGAATCTGCTGATTCTGCGTGCGTTCACAAAGATTTACGCAATGCCTGGCCTGCGTCTTGGCTATCTGCTCTGCAGCGACGAGGAACTGCTGGATCGGATCAGCCGCAGCATGCAGTCGTGGAATGTTTCGATTCCGGCGCAGATGGCAGGCCTTGCCGCCCTGAACGAGGATGCTTACGTCAAAGAAGCACGGGAACTGATCGGAAAAGAACGCGCCTGGATGAAAGCAGAACTGGAAAAAGCAGGTCTTACCGTATGGGATTCCTGTGCAAATTATCTGTTCTTTGAGGGACCGAAAGGACTTGCCGCACGGCTGGAAAAAAGGGCGGCATTCTGATCCGCGACTGTTCCAACTACCCGGGCCTTGCCGACGGATATTACCGTGCAGCCGTACGCACACATGAAGAAAACCAGATTCTGACAGAAGCCGTTTCACAGATTCTGCAGTGGTTTTAGGAGGAAAAACGATGGCGAAAGTAATTATGATACAGGGAACGATGTCAAATGCGGGAAAAAGTCTGCTTGCGGCGGGCTTATGCCGGATTTTCCATCAGGACGGATACCGTGTGGCACCGTTCAAATCACAGAATATGGCGCTGAATTCGTTTATTACGAGAGAAGGCCTTGAGATGGGACGTGCACAGGTCATGCAGGCGGAAGCGGCCGGGATCGAACCGTCCGTTTTGATGAACCCGATTCTGTTAAAGCCGACGAATGACACCGGTTCGCAGGTGATTGTAAACGGTGAGGTACTGGGAAACATGAGTGCGCGGGAATATTTTTCCCCACAAAAAGGAGCTGATCCCGGACATCATGAAAGCGTACCATGCACTGGGAAAAACAGTATGATATCATTGTGATCGAGGGAGCCGGAAGTCCGGCGGAGATCAACCTGAAAGCCGATGATATCGTCAATATGGGAATGGCAAAGCTTGTGGATGCACCGGTGCTCCTCGTCGGAGATATTGACCGCGGCGGCGATTTTTGCTCAGCTTTACGGTACCGTAGAGCTTTTAGAGCCGGATGAGCGCGACCGCATCAAGGGTCTGATTATCAACAAATTCCGCGGGGACAAAACCATCCTGGACCCGGGCGTTGTGATGCTGGAAGGAAAAAACACACATCCCGGTGGTCGGCGTGGCGCCGTATCTCCACATCGAAGTGGAAGACGAGGACAGTCTGACCGAGCGATTCACCAGAAAAGAGGAGATCGGTCTCATTGACCTTGCGGTCATCCGTCTTCCGCGTATTTCAAACTTCACCGATTTCAACCCGTTCGAGCGGATCGAAGGCGTATCACTCCGCTACGTAAGCTCTGTCTCCGAACTGAAAAATCCGGATATGATTCTGCTTCCGGGAACGAAAAACACGATGGAGGATCTGCTCTGGATGCGTCAGAATGGTCTGGAAGCGGCCGTACTGAAGGCGGCTGCGGCCGGAAAAGTAATTTTCGGTGTCTGCGGCGGCTTCCAGATGCTCGGAGATACGCTGAGCGATCCGCTGCATGTCGAAGCCGGCGGAACGATCAAAGGAATGGGACTCCTGCCGATGGATACTGTATTTGCCGGTGAGAAGACGAGAACCCGCGCGGAGGGCGCTTTTGGAAAAACAGAAGGCGTTCTTGCCGGGATCGAGGGAACCCGGATTGAGGGCTATGAAATCCATATGGGAGAAACGGTGCGGAAAGAAGAAACAGAAGCATTCACGTTCATCGATGATCAGAACCGTGCTGATTCGGATAAGCTGGACGGTGCACAGAAAGGAAATGTGTACGGTACGTATGTGCATGGCATTTTCGACAAAGAAGAAGTTGCCGAGCGGATCGTGGAAGCACTTGCAAAGAATAAGGGAATTGCCATGGAGCAGATTCACGGTGTCGATTACCAGACATTCAAAGAGACACAGTACGATATTCTCGCAGATGCGCTGCGCGAGCATCTCGACATGAAGAAGATTTATCAAATTCTGGAAGAAGGGGCATAAAGATGAAGATAGAACTGGAGCAGGTAAGCCCGCACGAGATTGAAAAGAGAAGCTTTGAAATTATCACGGAAGAATTAAACGGAAGAACGTTTCCAGAGGATCAGGAACTGGTTGTAAAGCGGTGTATCACACAAGTGCGGATTTTGATTGGTGGAAAATCTGGAAATAGCCGTCCGGACTATTCATCCCTATGCAGTAGATCTGAGCAGCAGTGTGGAGACGGATGGAATGAAAGACAGAGATAAGATTTTGAAGGCAGTTCAATTGGTGCATATGAAATAAGATAACCGAATCAAGTAAGTCACCTGCTTCAATTGTGAAAAGCAATAAGCAGTGGATGGGGACTTGCTTGTATCAGGAGGAGTGTAAGCTCCTTCTGATAAACTGCGGAGCAGTTATTCGGTTATGAGCAAGTAGCGAAGCGGATTGCGAATATCCGCTTGACTAATTCAGAAAGAACATAGAATACTCTGACCGACCATCTGACAGGCCAGGGATTACATACATAAAAGGAGGACATATACAGATGTCAAAAGGAAGATTCGGCATCCATGGAGGACAGTACATTCCGGAAACACTGATGAATGCTGTCATCGAATTGGAGGAAGCCTACAACCATTATAAAGATGATCCGGAGTTTAACGCAGAGCTTACAGAGCTTCTGAACGAATATGCAGGAAGACCATCCCGTCTCTACTTTGCATCCCACATGACAGAAGATCTGGGTGGAGCAAAAGTATACTTAAAGAGAGAAGACTTAAACCATACAGGTGCTCACAAAATCAACAATGTACTTGGTCAGGTACTTCTTGCAAAAAAAAAGTGGGCAAGACCCGTGTCATTGCAGAAACAGGCGCAGGTCAGCATGGTGTGGCAACAGCAACAGCAGCAGCTCTTATGGGTATGGAATGTGAAATCTTCATGGGAAAAGAAGACACAGAACGTCAGGCATTAAATGTATACAGAATGCGTCTTCTGGGTGCAAAGGTCAATGCAGTTACTTCCGGTACTGCAACACTGAAGGATGCTGTTTCCCGAGACAATGAGAGAGTGGACAAACCGTATTTCCGATACACATTATGTACTTGGTTCTGTAATGGGACCTCATCCGTTTCCTACAATTGTTCGCGATTTTCAGGCAGTGATCTCCAAAGAATCAAAGAGCAGATCCTTGAAAAAGAGGGCAGACTTCCGGATGCAGTTCTTGCATGTGTAGGTGGCGGATCCAATGCGATCGGAACATTCTACAATTTTGATCAATGACAAAGATGTCCGTCTGATCGGATGTGAGGCAGCAGGACGTGGCGTAAATACGGCAGAGACAGCAGCTACCATTGCAACCGGCAAACTGGGAATCTTCCATGGAATGAAATCTTATTTCTGCCAGGATGAATATGGTCAGATCGCACCTGTATATTCCATTTCCGCAGGTCTGGACTATCCGGGAATCGGACCGGAGCACGCACATCTCTATGATACAGGACGTGCAGAATATGTACCTGTCACAGATGAAGAAGCAGTAGAAGCATTTGAGTATCTTTCCAGAACAGAGGGAATCATTCCTGCCATCGAAAGTGCTCATGCAGTCGCTTACGCAAGGAAAATTGTTCCACAGATGAGAAAAGACCAGATCGTGGTCATTACAATTTCCGGACGTGGAGATAAGGACTGCGCAGCAATCGCACGTTACAGAGGGGAGGATATCCATGAATAAGAGAATTACAGAAGCATTTGAAAAACGGAAAGGCATTTATCCCATTATTACCTGTGAGATCCGTCTCTGGAAGTGACAGAGCAGCTTGTCTATGCAATGGAGGAAGCTGGTGCAGACCTGATCGAGCTTGGAATCCCGTTTTCTGATCCTACAGCAGAGGGA
>ENA-OQHD01000424-OQHD01000424.1-human-gut-metagenome-genome-assembly--contig:-NODE-424-length-15692-cov-3.735239_pt1 | contig 15692 bp, 19 predicted proteins | sample MGYA00242560_ERZ504711 | MGnify/ENA primary metagenome ERZ504711 (study PRJEB26092, sample SAMD00036198) | human gut metagenome | host: Homo sapiens | study: EMG produced TPA metagenomics assembly of...
GCATGCAAAGAAAGCACCGCCATAAGAAGGATCACCACAATGAATCATCTTGGAGATATTTTCGATCTCAGTTTGACGAGGATGAAGTTCGTAAAGGATATGCTCATAATAATCAATAAAAATGTTTTGTAATATATTGCTCATGCAATAATTTTACAATAAAAATGAACAAAGAAAAACCCACCCCTCATGAATGAGGGGCAGGGGAGTTGAGAGTGTGTTTACACACTATTTTTATTGTTATTAATTTAATCTACATAATACACATAATAGGAGGAATCGAAATGAAAAATGTAAATTGGAAAGAATTATTCATAGATATTATCATTGATATCGTAGCAGGTATGATCATCGCAGTTGGTATTTACAACTTTGCGCTGAATGCAGATTTCCCGGTAGCTGGATTTTCCGGTATCGCGATCATTCTGTATCACTTATTCGGACTGCCGGTCGGTGCCGGAACCATCATCTTGAATGTACCTGTTGCAATCTTCTGTTATAAATTTTTAGGAAAAGAATTTTCTTAAAGTCCATGAAATCGATGATCATTTCATCATTACTGATGGACTACGTAGCACCACTGTTTCCGGTCTATGACGGAAGCAGACTGCTGGCAGCTCTGTGTATGGGCGTATTATGCGGAATCGGATATGCCATGATCTTCATGAGAGGTTCTTCAACAGGCGGACAGGACTTCATCAGCGTGGCAATCAAGAAAGTAAAACCACATATTACGCTTGGAATTATAACATTTGTCCTTGATATCTGCACGATCATTCTTGGGAATCAGCACTGGTATTCAAGGATATAGACGGCCTGATATACGGTGTCGTCGTTACTTATCTGATGGCAATGGTAATGGACAGAATCATGTACGGTATCGATGAAGGTAAGATGACCCTGATCGTAACCGACAAAGGTGCTGAGATTGCAGAACAGATTGACGCTTACTCAGGAAGAGGATCTACAATCTTAAAAGGAATCGGAAGTTATTCAAAGAAAGACAAAGATGTTGTAATGTGCGCCTGCAATAACAAGCAGATGTATACCATTAAGAAGATGGTACATACCATCGACCCAAAAGCATTCACTATTATCGTAGAATCGAACGAAGTAGTAGGAGAAGGATTCAAGGAAGAACTTCCGGATATTGAATTGTAAAATAAGACAGTAAAAAACTTAGAAGAGACATAAAAGAGCAAGAAGACCAGCCGATTACCGGCAGGTCTTCTTGCTTTAAAAAGAAAATCTTTACATTGCATACAATTTCACAAGCTCTGTAACAACATCCACACTCTTATCCATACCCTCAACTGTAATATGTTCGTAAGGACCGTGATAAGCATGTCCTCCTGTTCCGAGATTCGGGCAAGGCAGCCCCTTGAAGCTTAACTGACAGCCGTCTGTGCCGCCGCGGATCGGAAGTACAAGTGGTGCCACATCTGCATTCTCACACGCTTTTTTCGCATTGTCGATCAGGTGCATACAGGTAGCAATGATCTCTGCCATGTTGCGGTACTGCTCGGAAATTGTAAGCGCTACAGTGCCTTCGCCCCATTTTTCATTCATATCTTTCTCGATTAATTTCAAAGTTTTTTTCTTTGCTTCAAAGAGATCTTTGTCATGGTCTCTTACAATATAATGAAGCTCAGCTTCCGCAACTTCTCCGGACATGCTCATCAGATGATAGAATCCTTCATAATCCTCTGTTCCGCGAGGTGTCTCCATAGATGGAAGAGCATTATTGATCTCCATAGCAACCAGACTTGCGTTGATCATAGTATCTTTGGAAGAACCAGGATGTACGTTGAATCCTTTGATCACGAAATCTGCTTTGCATGCGTTGAAGTTCTCGTACTGGATCTCGCCTTCGGTATCACCGTCCAGTGTATAGCCGTAGTCAGCACCGAACTGTTCTACGTTGAAGTGAGAAGCACCGGTACCAATCTCTTCATCCGGTGTAAATGCTACGCACAGAGGTCCGTGAGGAATCTTTTCTTCCTGAACGCGTTCGATCATTGTCATGATCTCTGCGATTCCGGCTTTGTCATCAGCTCCGAGAACGGTTGTGCCGTCAGAAGTGATCAGTGTACGTCCTTTCAGACCTGCCAGATGCGGGAAGTTCTTAGGACTTAAAATAGTATCACTTGTTCCGAGTCTGAGTTCACCACCGTCATAATTTTCAGTAACAATTGGTTTGATATCATGGTCACAGAAGTCTGATACGGTATCCATGTGTGCGATGAATCCGATCGCCGGCTTGTCTTCCAGGCCTTCGGTAGCCGGAAGCTTTCCATACAGGTAGCACTGGTCATCCAGAATAACATCTGTAAGCCCCAGTTCCTTCATCTCCGCTTCCAGAAGTCTTGCAAGATCGAACTGGCATGCGGAAGATGGTACAGTTTCGCTGTTTTCGTCACTTGGTGTGCGGACAACAACATAATTCAGTAATCGTTCATAAGCTTTCATAAGTTACATTCCCCTTTTCTATATTTTCAAAATATTCTAACTACTACTATAACATAATTTTTACTTTGCTGCATGGGAAAATGATGGTATACTTATGATATTGTAGGAAAATAGGAGGCAACCAGATGAAATTAACCCAGTTACTGGAACGTTTAGAATATGAAGTAGTACAGGGAGATGACCAGATTGAAGTTACAGAACTGATCAATGATTCCCGAAAAGTATCAGAAGGCAGCGTATTTGTATGTATCAGCGGAGCAGTGTCTGATGGACATACATATATAGAGCAGGTTGCAGAAAAAGGTGCAGCAGCTGTCATTGTAGAAAAGGATGTAGAAGCACCGGAAGGACTGACAGTAATCAAAGTAAAGGATACCCGTTATGCGCTGGCAATGACATCAGCAGCATATTTCGGATATCCGGCAGAAAAACTGAAAGTCATCGGAAATCACAGGAACCAAAGGCAAGACAACAACAACATACATGGTCAAATCTATCCTGGAAGAAGTCGGTATCAGAGTCGGACTGATCGGTACGATCGAGGCAATCATCGGAGACAAGAGCATTCCGGCGAATAATACAACACCGGAATCTTATACTATTCAGAAATATTTTGCAGAGATGGTAGAAGCAGGATGCGAATGCGTTGTCATGGAAGTGTCTTCACAGGGACTGAAGCTTGACCGTACAGCCGGCATTCCGTTTGAGATCGGAATCTTTACGAACCTTGGCGAAGATCACATCGGACCGAACGAACACAAAGACTTTGACGAGTATAAGTATTGCAAGAGCCTGTTGTTTAAACAGAGCAAGATCGGAATCGGCAATGTGGATGATAAATGGTTCAAAGACATTTTCAAAGATGCGACATGCGAAGTTGAGACATTCGGATTTTCTGATAAAGCAGATATCCGTGCCACAGATGTAAAACATATCTCCAGACCAGGATATCTGGGAGTACAGTATCATGTGGCAGGTCTTATGGATTTTGACGTAGAGATTGATATTCCGGGAGATTTCAGCGTATATAACTCACTGACAGCAATCGCAGTATGCAGACATTTTGGTGTGCCGGTAGAAGATATCAAGAAGGCACTGAAAGTTGCAAGAGTTAAAGGCCGTATTGAGATGATCAAGGTATCTGACGACTTCACATTGATGATCGACTATGCACACAATGCAATGGCACTGGAAAGTCTTCTTGATACATTAAGAGACTATCATCCGGAAAGAATCGTGACCGTATTCGGCTGCGGTGGCAACAGATCTAAGACAAGACGTTATGAGATGGGCGAAGTATCCGGTAAATTATCGGACTTTACGATCATCACATCGGACAACCCGAGATTTGAAGAGCCGCAGGCAATCATTGATGATATTGTAGTTGGTATGAAAAAGACAGATGGTAAATATATCACCATCTGTGACAGAAAAGAAGCAATTAAATATGCAATCGAACATGGCCGGCCGGGAGATGTCATCATCCTGGCAGGAAAAGGACATGAGACATATCAGGAAATCAAGGGTGTCAAGTATGATATGGATGAACGTGTTCTGATTAAGGAAGTATTAGAGGAATTAAAGAAATAGATGTACGCTGATATTATCATCGATATTACGCATGAAAAATTAGATAAAGTCTTTCAATACCGCATCCCCTCTCATCTGGAGGGGATGCTTAAGGTTGGAACAGAAGTTGTGGTTCCGTTTGGTAAAGGAAATAAAGAAATCAACGGCTATGTGACAGGATTCTCTGAGCGTGCGGAGTATGCACCGGAGAAGATCAAGGAGATCTTAAGGATTGCCGAAGAAAGTGTAGCGATCGAGAGCAGACTGGTTGCATTGGCAGCCTGGATGAAAGAGTCTTATGGCGGAACAATGATCCAGGCGCTGAAGACCGTCCTTCCTATCAAGAAAAAGGAACGTGCGAAAGAAAAGCAGAAGGTAAGGCTGCTTTTGACGGAGGCAGAAGGAAAAGAAAAGCTGGAACTGTACCTGCATAAGAACCAGAGAGCGCGTGCGAGACTTCTGGCGGCACTTCTGGATCAGCCGGAACAGGACTATGATTTTCTGATCCATAAGCTGAATCTGACAAGAAGTGTGATAAAAGCATTGGAAGAACAAAAAGTTCTGATACTGGAATCGGAACAGGTATACCGTAATCCGGTAATCTGTCAGCAGAAAGAGCAAAAAGAGATCATTTATACAGAAGAACAGCGGACGGCAATCCAGACATTTTCAAGGGATTATGAACAGGGACTTCGTAAGACCTATCTGTTATATGGTGTGACTGGAAGCGGTAAGACGGAAGTATATATGGAGATGATCGCCAAAGTCTTAAGTGAAGGCAGACAGGCGATTGTACTGATTCCGGAGATCGCACTGACATATCAGACGGTGATGCGGTTTTATACAAGATTCGGAGAACGTGTCTCTATTCTGAATTCCAGAATGTCCCAGGGAGAACGCTATGATCAGATGGAACGTGTGGAAAAAAAGGTGAGGTTGATATCATGATCGGTCCGAGATCTGCACTTTTCACCCCATTTGAGAAACTGGGACTGATTGTGATTGATGAGGAACATGAACCGACCTATAAGAGTGAACAGGTACCAAGATTTCATGCAAGAGAGACAGCAATCGAGCGGGCAAGGATGGAAGGTGCCAGTGTGGTACTGGGTTCGGCAACTCCCTCGCTGGAAGCATTTTATGCATGTGAATGCGGAAGATATCAGATGTTACGGCTTAAGATGCGTACCGGGAAGCAGGAACTTCCGCAGGTATATGTGGCAGATATGCGGGAAGAATTAAAGCACGGGAACCGGTCAATCTTAAGTGACCGGCTGATAGAATTGATGCAGGATCGTCTGGATAAGAAGGAGCAGATGATGCTTTTCCTTAACCGGAGGGGATATGCAGGTTTTGTTTCTTGCAGAGCCTGTGGATATGTAGTAAAATGTCCTCACTGTGATGTGTCTTTGTCGGTACACAGAGGTGGTACGATGGTCTGTCATTACTGTGGTTATGAGACACAGACAGTTCAGAATTGTCCATCTTGCGGTTCGGCGTATATCGGTGGTTTCAGGGCAGGAACACAGCAGATTGAAGAGATAGTGAAGGGCAAGTTTCCGCAGGCAAGGGTTCTGAGGATGGATATGGATACCACAAAGAACAAAGGCGGACATGAGAAGATTCTGTCGAAGTTTGCAGATGAAGAGGCAGACATTATGATTGGAACACAGATGATCGTAAAAGGGCATGATTTTCCGAATGTGACTTTGGTCGGAGTCCTGGCAGCAGATATGTCTCTGTATTCGGATGATTACCGTTCGGGAGAACGTACGTTTCAGCTGCTGACACAGGCGGCAGGGCGTGCAGGACGGGGAAGACGTCCCGGGGAAGTAGTGATACAGACTTACAGTCCGGAGCATTACAGTATTCAAATGGCTGCAAGACAGGATTATGAAGGCTTTTATGAAAAAGAAATGAACTACCGGGATCTGATGGGATATCCGCCTGCGTCACAACTGATGGCAGTTTTGATGACAGGAGCTGATGAGGTCAGGCTTGCAACAGCAGCAGAATATCTGAAGAAATACGCAGTCAGGGTAAATACAGGTGAAGAGATACAGGTGATAGGACCGGCAAGTCCGTCAGTCGGGAAAGTGAATGATGTATACCGGAAGGTTCTATATCTGAAAAGCAGAGAATATAAGGAACTTGTGTGGATCAAAAATCATATGGAACGTTATATAGAGATCAACAGAGGATTTTGCGGACATGAGAATACAGTTTGATTTTTAATCCGATGAATAATTTTTTAAAAGTATTTTATGAATTAAGAAATAGATAAGTAATAGTGATAAAGGAGAGACAAAAGAGATGGCACTTAGAAAAATCAGGGAATTTGGTGATGAAGTTCTGAACAAAGAATGCAAAGAAGTAACAAAGATGACAATCCGTACAAAAGTACTGATCAATGATATGCTGGATACAATGTATGAGGCAATGGGAGTAGGTCTGGCGGCACCACAGGTTGGAATCCTGAAGCGCATCGTAGTTATTGATATCGGAGAAGGTCCGATCATCCTGATCAATCCGGAAATCATAGAGACATCCGGAGAACAGACAGGCGAAGAAGGATGTTTAAGCCTTCCCGGAAAAGCAGGAACTGTTACAAGACCGAATTACGCAAAGGTAAAAGCATTGAATGAAGATATGGAAGAAGTAATCTTAGAAGGAGAAGGACTTCTTGCAAGAGCATTTTGTCATGAGATCGATCATCTGGATGGTAAATTATATACCAGACTGGTAGAAGGCGAAGTACATGACGTAAATTATGAGGAGGAAGAGTAACATGAAGGTAATATTCATGGGAACCCCGGATTTTTCGGTCGGAACGCTGGAAGCACTGATTGGGGCCGGGCATGAAGTTGTACTTGTAGTCACACAGCCGGATAAGCCGAAAGGACGTGGCGGCAAGATGCAGTATACACCGGTTAAAGAGGCAGCCGTGGCACATGGAATTCCGGTTTTTCAGCCGGTGAAAATCAGAGAGCCGGAAGCCGTAGAAGAGCTTCGCAAATATAATGCTGATATCATGGTAGTCATTGCATTTGGACAGATCCTTCCGAAGGAGATTCTTGATATGACGCCTTACGGATGTATCAATGTACACGCATCTTTATTGCCAAGCTACCGTGGTGCTGCACCGATCCAGTGGGCGGTCATCAACGGAGATAAAGTGTCTGGTGTAACGACTATGCAGATGAATGAGGGGTTGGATACCGGAGATATGATCATGAAGACAGAAGTTCCTTTGTCGGAAGATGAAACAGGAGGAAGTCTTCATGACAAGCTGGCAGAGGCTGGCGCAAAACTCTGCGTTGAGACGTTAAAGGCACTGGAAGATAAGACAGCAACCTGGGAAGTACAGGGAGAAAGCCCGACAGCATATGCGAAGATGCTGGATAAGAAGCTGGGAGATATCGACTGGAGCAGATCTGCAAAGTCAATTGAATGTCTGATCCGTGGATTGAATCCATGGCCGAGTGCTTACACGGACTGGAACGGTAAAGTTATGAAAATATGGGAAGCCGGGGTACTGGACGAGAACACAGATGCAAAACCGGGAACGATCGTGAAAGTAGAAAAATGACAGTTTCTCCGTACAGACAGGAGATGGGCTCCTGAAAGTGCTTGCACTTCAGATCCCGGGAAAGAAGAGAATGGAAGCGGACGCTTTCTTACGCGGTTATCAGATCGAAACAGGATGTGAACTTTCTTCACAAATGATTAAGAATTGTTAAAAATGTATGAAAAGCTGCTATTAGGGTAAATTTTCGTATATAATGCAGGTCATAGAGAGCAAGGAGGCTGATAATGATGTATTATCCAATGTATTTTGATCCAACGTATATATTAGTGCTGATGGGTGTCGTGATCTGCCTGATCGCATCAGCGAAGATGAATTCCACATTCAGCAGATATTCCAGAGTAAGGAATCATTCTGGTATGACAGGAAGGGATGCGGCAGAACAGATTCTTCACAGAGAAGGCCTGTATGATGTGCGGATCGAGCACATTTCCGGTAATCTGACCGACCATTATGACCCGAGAACCAGAACATTGAGACTTTCGGATGCAACCTATAATTCCACATCGGTAGCTGCACTTGGAGTAGCAGCACATGAATGCGGACACGCGGTACAGCATGCGACCGGATATGTACCGTTGAAGTTAAGAAGCAGTCTGGTACCGGTAGCAAATTTCGGAAGTTCTATCGCATGGCCGCTGATCATTCTTGGATTTTTCTTCAACAGCAGTACAACCTCTGTGTTGTTTATCAATCTCGGAATTCTTGCATTTTCGCTTGCAGTGTTATTCCAGATTGTGACATTACCGGTGGAATTTGATGCGTCACACAGGGCATTGAAGATCCTTGGTAATACAGGCATGTTGTATGAGGATGAAGTCAGAGATACCAGAAAGGTGCTGACAGCGGCAGCACTTACTTATGTAGCCGGAGCAGCATCTGCAATTCTGCAGCTTCTGCGTATACTGCTTCTGACTGGAAATCGAAGAAACGATTAATTAACGAAAGGGAAGGGGATATAAGCCGCTTCCCTGATTGTATATCTATGGAAAGAGGAGGGGACGTATGCAGGCGTCTGTAAATGAAAGAGAATTAGTGCTGGACATGCTGCTTCAGATTACAAGAGACGGTGAGTATAGCCATATCGTGATAAAGAATGTTCTGGATAAATATCAATATCTGGACAAACGGGAACGCGCATTTATTACAAGAGTAGTAAATGGAACACTGGAGCGTATGATTGAGATCGATTATATCATCAATCAGTTTTCCAAAGTAAAAGTAAATAAGATGAAACCTGTGATCCGCACGATTTTAAGAAGTTCGGTGTATCAGATGAAATATATGGACAGCGTACCAGATTCGGCAATCTGTAATGAAGCAGTAAAACTTGCGGGAAAAAGAGGGTTTGTGAACCTGAAGGGATTTGTCAATGGGGTACTTCGTAATATCGGCAGAAATCTGGACAAGATCAGCTATCCGGATGAGAAAGATCAAGAGGTCTTCATTTCCATAAAGTATTCATTGCCGGAATGGATGGTAAAGCAGTGGCTGAAAGTATATGATGAAGAGACGGTAAAAATGATCGGAAAAGCATTTCTGGAAGAAAAGCCGCTGACAGTCCGGTTTGATGAACATAAGATCCAAAAAAGCAGAGCTGATCGCAATTTTTGGAAAAAGAAGGTGTGACGGCAGGGGAAGTGCCAGAGATTCCATGTGCACTGTATCTGTACGGATATGATCATCTGTCTGCACTTCCAAGCTTTTGTGAGGGACTTTACCAGGTACAGGACTTAAGTTCTATGCAGGTAGCATTATGGTCGGAAGTGAAAGCAGGAGACCAGGTGCTGGATGTGTGTGCCGCACCGGGAGGAAAGGCGATACATATTGCAGAACTTCTGAACGGAACCGGTCATGTGGAAGCGAGAGATCTGACAGAGTATAAGGTGGCGCTGATCAGGGATAATATTGAAAGAAGCGGTCTTGCAAATATTAATGCAGTATGTCAGGATGCTGCAATATACGATCCACATAAGAAAGAAACGGCCGATATTGTAATTGCAGATCTTCCGTGTTCCGGGCTTGGTGTACTTGGAAAGAAGCCGGATCTGCGCTATAAGATGAATGAAAAGACAGAAGCAGATCTGGTGGAGTTACAAAAGAAGATCCTGTCGGTAGTAAAGGATTATGTAAAGCCAGGTGGAAAGCTTTTATATAGTACCTGTACGATACACAGAGAAGAGAATGAGGGGAATGTGGAGTGGTTTCTGAAAGAATATCCGGAGTTTGAACTGGTGAAAGAAAAACAGATGATTCCGGGAAGAGATGCGGGAGACGGATTCTATATAGCAATATTAAAAAGGGTGAATCATGAATAAGAAAGATATATGTTCCTACAATTATGATGAATTAAAAGAAGAGATGCTTGCAATCGGAGAAAAAGCATTTCGGAGCAAACAAATCTATGAATGGCTTCATGTAAAGCTGGCAGATGATTTTGATGAGATGACAAATCTGTCCAAAGGGCTGCGTGAGAAGTTGAAAGAAAACTATGAGATCCGGAAAGTGAAGATGATCGATCATCAGATATCGAAAGTGGATCCGACTGAGAAGTTCCTGTTTGAACTGGAAGACGGTAATATGGTAGAAAGTGTTCTGATGAAATATAATTACGGCAATTCTGTGTGTATCTCTTCGCAGGCCGGATGCCGTATGGGGTGCAGGTTCTGTGCATCAACGATCGGAGGACTCGTCAGGAGTCTGGAGACATCGGAGATGCTCCGTCAGATCTATCATATTCAGAAGATTACAGAAGAAAGAGTTTCCAATGTGGTGGTTATGGGAACCGGAGAACCGTTGGACAATTATGATAATTTCATAAAATTCATCCATATGCTGAGTGATGAACACGGGCTTCATATCAGCCAGAGAAATATTACAGCATCTACCTGCGGGATTGTCCCGAATATGAGAAGACTTGCTGAAGAGGGACTGCAGATCACACTGGCTCTGTCACTCCATGGATCCAGCCAGGAAAAACGTAAGAAGCTGATGCCGGTAGCAAATAAATATGAATTGTCTGATGTACTGGATGCCTGTGACTATTATTTTGATAAGACAGGAAGAAGAATTACCTTCGAATACAGTCTGGTGGCAGGAGTCAATGACCAGCCGGATGATATCAGAGAACTGACGGCGATTTTAAAACGAAGAAACTGCCATCTGAACCTGATCCCGGTGAATCCGATCAAAGAGCGCAATTTTAAAAAGCCAGACCGCAAAAATGCCTTGGAATTTAAAAATAAACTTGAAAAAAACGGAATTAATGTTACTATAAGAAGGGAAAGAGGCTCTGATATAGACGGAGCTTGTGGACAGCTGCGCCGTAGACACGCAGCCAAAAGCGAGGGAGAGACAGATGAAAATATATGCAATGACTGATGTAGGAAGAAGACGTGAGGTCAATCAGGACTATGTATACGTTACAGACAGACCAATAGGACCATTTCCAAACCTCCTTACGGTCGCCGATGGAATGGGCGGACATAAGGCGGGAGATTTTGCGTCCAGTTATACGGTAAATGTATTAAAAGATGAGTTGAAGAAGACACCGATGGATAAACCCGAGGAGATTCTCAGAAGTGTAGTCAGTATTGCAAATCATAAATTAATCGAGGCAGCTTCAAGAGATATCAAGCTGGAAGGTATGGGAACAACACTGGTAGCGGCAACTGTTGTTGGCAATACATTGTACTTTGCCAATGTGGGAGACAGCAGACTTTACCTGATCAATGACAAGATCCGGCAGCTTTCCAAGGATCACTCGCTGGTAGAAGAGATGGTAAGACTCGGCGGAATCAAGGCAGAAGAAGCAAGAAACCATCCGGATAAGAACATTATTACACGGGCAATCGGTGTAAAGGAAAATGTGGAACCAGATATTTATGAATATCGTCTGAAAAAGGATGACATCATTTTGATGTGTACAGATGGACTCAGCAATATGGTTGAGGATGAAGATATGTTCAATATTGTCAAGGGTTCCAGGGATGTAGTAGAAGCTGTTCAGATGTTGATAGAAAAAGCAAACAGCAATGGCGGGAGAGATAATATAGGGGTTATCGTAGCAGAGCCACTTGCTGATGAGGTGAGTGTATGGTAAAAGATGGAATCGTACTAGGCAAGAGATATGCTGTACTTAGTAAGATCGGTGCCGGTGGAATGGCGGATGTCTATAAGGGCCGGGATCAGATGCTGAACCGTTATGTGGCGATTAAGGTATTAAAGAAGCAGTATAAAGAAGATGAAAATTTCGTAAGAAAATTCCGCTCGGAAGCACAGGCTGCAGCCGGACTGATGCATCCGAATATCGTGAATGTATATGATGTCGGAGAAGACCGCGGTCTTAATTATATGGTCATGGAGCTTGTAGAGGGGATTACCTTAAAAGAATATATAGAGAGAAAAGGAAGACTGTCTCACAAAGAGACAATCAGTATTGCAATCCAGATGTGCAGTGGTATCGGTGCGGCGCACGCATCAGGAATTATCCACCGTGATATCAAGCCGCAGAATATTATCATTTCCAAGGATGGAAAGGTAAAGGTTACAGATTTTGGAATCGCGAAAGCTGTAACTTCGAATACAGTAAGTACGAATGCAATGGGATCCGTGCATTATACATCACCGGAACAGGCGAGAGGCGGATTCAGTGATCAGAGAAGTGATATCTATTCCATTGGTATTACCTTGTTTGAAATGGTGACAGGGCAGGTTCCGTTTGATGGCGAGACAACGGTAGAAGTTGCGATGAAACATCTGCAGCAGGAAATTACACCGCCGTCGGAGTTGGTTCCGGATATTCCTTACAGCCTGGAACAGATCATTCTGAAATGTACACAGAAGAGTTCTGAGAGAAGATATGCGAGTACAGAAGCCCTGATTCAGGATCTGAAGCATTCACTAGTAGATCCGGATGGAGATTTTGTAAGAATAGCGTCGGCAGGCGGGGATTCCGATACGGTTATTATGACAGATAAAGATTTGGATGATATCCGTAACGGTTACGATGATGACGACGAATATGATGATGAATATGATACTGCAGATGTATATTCGGGAAAAGGATATAACGACAGAGAAGATGGTGACGACGAATACGATGATTATGCATCAGGGAGAGATTCAGATGAAGTAAATCCGCATATGCATAAGATCATGAAGATCCTGACGGTTGTGGTAATTGCGATCATTGTGCTGATCCTTGTATTTACAGTGGGAAAGGCAGCCGGGGGTTTTCAAGTCGTTTGGCGGAATTACTACAGAGGATGATGCAGATACGTCAGGAAAAGTTACAGTTCCAGATATCCGTGGTATGACAGAGGAGCAGGCAAAGGCTGCACTGAAAAAGAAAGATCTTGGAATAAAACCGATTAGAGAACAGAATCTAAAAAATATAAAGCCGGACTGGTCTCTAAACAGACTCCGGAAGCCGGTGAAAAGGTAAAGAAAAATACAACTATAGAAGTTGTTATTAGTTCGGGACTGGTAAAAAGTAAAAAGCAGGTACCGGATGTCAGAGGTATGAGTGAAACGGAAGCACAGAAAGAACTGGAAGATGCAGGATTTAAGGTGACTTCAAGCTTCCAGTATGATGACAGTGTAGCAAGCGGCAATGTCATCAGTACGACACCTTCTGCCGGAACGAAGGCTGAAAAGGGTTCTACAGTTACCATGCTGGTAAGTCAGGGGACAGATAAGAAGACGGTGCCGGATGTAAGAGGTATGGCAGATGCAACTGCACAGAGTACGATCAAGAATTATGGATTCAATGTAGGAACTGTAACATATGATTACAGTGACAGTGTGGAAAAAAGGAATGGTTATCAGCCAGACTGTAACACCTGGAGGTAAGGCGGCAGCCGGAACAACCATTTCAATCACGGTAAGTAACGGACCGAAACCGGAAGAAAAGATTGATATCCAGAGCTTTGTAGGACAGCAGGAGTCAGCACTTAAGAGCTGGGCATCCCAGAATGGTCTGTATACAAATGTATCGGATTCACAGTACAGCAGCAGTTATGCAAAAGGATGTATCATCTCCATGAGTCCTTCTTCTGGAAATATTTCCAAGGGAGGTACGATCAGCTATGTGGTGAGCCTCGGGGCGAAACCACAGGAGCCGACAAATGGAGGAACCACAGGAGATAACAATAACCAGAATGGGTCTAATACAAATGATGGGACCACGACTGGCCAGTAAAAGATTATGCAGGGAAAAATTATAAAAGGAATTGCCGGATTCTACTACGTTCACGTAGTAGAATTCGGTGTTTATGAATGCAAAGCCAAAGGTGTATTCCGGAAAGAAAAGATCAAGCCTTTGGTGGGAGACAATGTAGAGATAGAGATTCTTGATGAATCGGGGAAAAAAAGGAAATATAGTGAAGATACTGCCACGGCAGAATGAGCTGATCCGCCCGGCTGTGGCCAATATCGATCAGGCATTGGTAGTCTTTGCAATCACGAAGCCGAATCCACACTTTAATCTGCTGAACCGCTTTCTTGTTATGATGGAAAGCAAAGAGATTCCGGTTGTGTTATGCTTTAATAAAGAAGACATTGCGACAGATCCGCAGGTGAAGGAATTGGAATCAATCTATGAATCATGCGGCTATCCGCTGGTATTTGTCAGTGCGAAAGAGGAACGGGGGATTGAAACTATACGTGAACTTCTGAAAGGAAAGACAACAGCGATCGCAGGTCCGTCCGGAGTGGGCAAATCTTCGATCATTAATATTCTGCAGCCGGAGGCAGATATGGAGACAGGGGCAATCAGTACGAAGATTGAGCGGGGAAAGCATACCACCAGACATTCGGAATTGTTTGCCATTGATGAAAATTCATATATCATGGATACACCGGGATTCAGTTCGTTATATGTGAATGATTATGAAAAAGAAGATCTGAAGTACTTCTTTCCGGAATTCCGAAAATATGAAGGAATGTGCAAGTTTAACGGCTGTGATCATGTGCATGAGCCGGGGTGTGCCGTAAAGGCAGCTCTGGAAGAGGATAAAATTCATAAAATCCGTTATCAGAATTATATAGAAATGTATGAGGAAGTGAAGAATAAAAGGAGGTACTGATGATGAACTATGTATTGTCACCGTCAATACTGGCGGCAGATTTCAAAGTTTTGGGTCAGGAAATGAAGAAGACAGAGGAAAATGGGGCAGCGTATATTCATTTTGACGTTATGGATGGAATGTTTGTACCAAGTATATCATTTGGTATGCCGGTTCTGGCATCAATCCATGATGCAACGGAGCAATTCATGGATGCACATCTGATGGTGCAGGAGCCGATCCGCTATGTAGAAGCATTCCAGAAGGCGGGAGCTGACTATGTAACGGTACATCTGGAGGCCTGTGAAGACGTAAAAACGACATTGGATAAAATCCATGCATGTGGCATGAAGGCAGGACTGGCTGTTAATCCAGAGACAGATGTAAAAGAGCTTGTTCCATATCTGGAAGACGTGGAGATGATCCTGATCATGAGCGTGCATCCGGGATTTGGCGGACAGAAATTTATTCCGGAATCACTGGATAAGATCCGTGAGGTCCGTGCGATGCTGAATGAAAAAAATCTGGAGACAGATATTCAGGTAGACGGAGGAATCTATGTGGAGAATGTCAGAGAAGTATTGGATGCAGGCGCAAATGTAATTGTGGCCGGTTCTGCTGTGTTCAGAGGAGATGCCGGGGAAAAATACTGCAAAATTCATGGAGATATTGAAAAGTTATGAATAAGAAGATTGTGATTATCAGCGGTGGGGAGCTGGAAGAAGAATTTGTATTATCAATCCTTGAAAAATGAGGAAAACCTGATAATGTGATCGGTGTGGACAAAGGTATGGAAGTTCCTTTACAGCCATCAGATTCTGCCAAATTATATTGTCGGAGATTTTGACAGTGTAAAAAAGAGATTGGAGTTATTAACCGTAATGAGACAGATGTTCCGATCAGGCAATTTAATCCGGTAAAAGATGACATCTGATAACAGAGATTGCAATCAGACTGGCTATGACATTAGGGCAGGTGAGATTCTGATCCTGGGAGCAACC
>ENA-OQHD01000425-OQHD01000425.1-human-gut-metagenome-genome-assembly--contig:-NODE-425-length-15670-cov-3.190311_pt1 | contig 15670 bp, 23 predicted proteins | sample MGYA00242560_ERZ504711 | MGnify/ENA primary metagenome ERZ504711 (study PRJEB26092, sample SAMD00036198) | human gut metagenome | host: Homo sapiens | study: EMG produced TPA metagenomics assembly of...
AAAGTCACTGGCGTAAAACCGAAGGTACAGAAAGGATGAAAACGCTGTGAGAGAAAAAAGGTTATGTAGAGGATATTGACCGAAGCATCTATGATTTCAAAGACGATGAAAAGGATGCCTATAAAGTAAAAGCCGGCCTGACGCCGGAAATTGTACAGAAAATTTCGGATGAGAAGAAAGACCCTGCCTGGATGCAGCTGTTCCGTCTGCGTTCTTTACAGATCTACAACCAGATGCCGATTCCGGAATTGGGGTCCGTCGATTGAGGGTCTGAACATGGATGACATCGTAACGTATGTCCGCCCGAATACGAAAATGAAAGCAAAGTGGTCCGATGTGCCGGATGACATCCAAAAATACGTTTGAGCGTCTTGGCATCCCGCAGGCAGAGCGGAAATCACTCGCCGGCGTGGGCGCACAGTATGATTCGGAGCTGGTCTATCACAACGTCCGCGCGGAAGTTGCGGCGCAGGGTGTTGTCTATACCGATATGGAGAGTGCGCTGCATGGTGAGTACGCGGATATGGTGCGGAAACACTTTATGAAACTGGTGAAACCGACCGACCACAAATTTGCCGCACTGCACGGAGCCGTCTGGTCCGGCGGTTCGTTTGTCTATGTGCCGAAGGGGGCTTTCCGTGGAAATCCCGCTGCAGTCGTATTTCCGCCTGAATGCGCCGGGCGCAGGCCAGTTCGAGCATACGCTGATTATTGTCGATGAGGACGCGGACCTTCACTTTATCGAGGGCTGTTCCGCACCGAAATACAATGTGGCCAACCTCCATGCCGGATGTGTGGAGCTGTTTGTCGGAAAGAATGCAAGACTCCGTTATTCTACGATTGAAAACTGGTCGAAGAATATGTACAACCTGAACACGAAGCGCGCGCAGGTCGAGGAGGGCGGAAAAATCGAGTGGGTTTCCGGTTCATTCGGCTCCCACGTTTCCTACCTGTACCCGATGAGCGTGCTGAAAGGAAGAGGCGCAAAGATGGAATTTACCGGCATCACGTTTGCCGGTAAGGGCCAGAATCTCGATACCGGAGCGAAGGTTGTCCACAGCGCGCCGGATACGAGTTCCTATATTAACACGAAATCGATCTCGAAGGACGGCGGCATCAGCACCTTCCGTTCGTCAGTCTCTGTAACAAAAGCGGCAAAGAACACGAAATCAGCCGTTTCCTGCCAGTCTCTGATGCTCGATGATATCTCCCGGTCGGACACGATTCCGGCGATGGATATCCGTACAAAAGATGCGAACATCGGCCATGAAGCACAGATCGGAAGCATCAGCGATGAAGCCGTCTTTTATCTGATGTCGCGCGGCATGACGGAAGAGGATGCGAGAGCGTGCATCGTCAGCGGATTCGCGGATGATGTTTCAAAAGAACTGCCGCTGGAGTACGCGGTGGAGATGAACAATCTGATCCGCCTCGAGATGAAGGGCAGCATTGGATAAGGAGGCCAGACACATGGAAGAACAGAACAGCATGAAAATCAACCAGCTTCCATCGAAAACATGGTACTGGCTGGGATTAAATGATACAAAAGTAAAATGGGCGGCGGGTGCGCCGTGTGAAATCTGCGCGGAAGAGCCGTCTGCGGATGATGAGATAACGGGTTTTCCGGAAGCTATGAATACCGGGGCAGGAAAAGAGACGGATGTCCTTTTTGCACCGGAGCAGACGAAAAAAGCTGGAATGTCTCTGCAAAGGAGGGGCAGACGAAACAGGTCACGCTTTCCATCGGACAGGGAAAAGAGACGGTTTCATCCGGAAAGATCCGCGCGGTGGCAGAAGAGGGAGCTTCCCTTACCGTTTTCGAGGTATTTGAACCGGCACAGGCAGCGGGACAGCTCGCGGTGCGGACAGAACTTTACGCGAAAAAAGACAGCCGCATCCGGCTCGTGCAGGTGATGATGCGCGGTGAGGGACAGGAGCTTTTAAATGATGTCGGATGCATCTGCGAGGAAAATGGTGCACTGGATCTTTTACAGGTCGTTGTCGGAAAAGGCGATGTCTATGACGGTATCTGGACCGAACTGCAGAAGGATCACGCATCACTGCAGGCAGAAATCGGCTATCTTCTGCAGAATCAGCAGAAATTTGATGTCAATCTGAATGTGCGCCACTTCGGAAAAGTAACCGAGAGCACGATCCAGGCAGACGGAACGCTGATGGATGCGGCGGAAAAGATCTTCCGCGGCACAATCGACTTTGTGCGCGGTTCGGCAGATTCCGTCGGAGCAGAGACAGAACAGGTATTGCTGCTCGGCGATGATGTAGTCAACAAGACGATTCCTGTGATCCTCTGTGCAGAGGAAAACGTACAGGGAAGCCACGGCGCGGCAATCGGAGAACTCGATGAAGAGACACTGTTTTACTTCGGTGCGCGCGGCATGGACCGTACACAGGCAGAAAATACGATGGCGCGGGCGAAACTGGAAGCAAAAATCCAGAAGATCGGCGATGCGGACATCGAACAGAAAGTAAAAACACAGCTTGCGGAGGTGCTTGACCGTGACAACAGATAACATCAGAAAAAACTTTCCCGCTTCTGCAGCAAATGGACACGATCTATCTGGACAACGCGGCGACGGCACAGCGCCCGTCATGCGTTCTTGTTGCAGTACAGGAATTTTACGAACAGAAAAATGCAAATCCTCTGCGAGGATTCTATCCTTTAAGCCTGGAGGCGACGGAGAGCTATCAGGAGGCAAGAAAGACCGTACAGGAGTTTATTCATGCAGAAGAGCCGGAGGAGATTATTTTTACCCGGAATACAACGGAAAGCCTGAACCTTGTGGCATACAGCTATGGCCTGAACCTTTTTAAAGGAAGGCGACGAGATCGCTGTAACAATCATGGAGCATCACAGCAATCTGCTTCCGTGGCAGATGGTGTCGCGTATGACTGGGGCAAAGCTCCATTATCTGGAATGTACCAGTGAGGGCGAGCTGACCGATGAGGAGCTCCAAAAGGGCATTAATGAGAGAACACGTCTTGTGGCTGTTGCGCAGGTATCGAATGTGCTCGGCTGCGTGAATCCGATCCAGAAAATCACGGAGATGGCGCACCGCGTGGGAGCCGTTGTCGTTGTGGACGGTGCCCAGAGCGTTCCGCATATGCCGGTCGACGTACAGGCGCTGGATGCAGAATTTTCTCGCCATTTTCCGGCCATAAGCTGATGGGCCCGATGGGAATCGGCTGTCTGTATGGAAAACGGGAACTGCTGGAAAAAATGCCGCCGCTTTTTAACCGGAGGCGAGATGATCGATTCCGTTTACCGCGACGGAGCCGATTTTTGCACCGGTTCCGCAGAAATTTGAGGCGGGAACGGTAAATGCAGCCGGTGCGGTGGGGCTGGCCGCAGCGATCCGGTATCTGCAGGAAAAAGGATTTGATTATATCCAGAAAAAATGAGCTGGAACTGACGCAACGTGCTATGGAAGGACTCGGCGCGCTGCCGTACGTTCATATCCTCGGTTCCAAAGATCCGGCCAACCACACAGGCATCGTTTCGTTTACGATTGACGGCGTGCATCCGCACGATGTGAGCGAAATTCTTTCTTCTGACGGCATCGATGTGCGGGCAGGCCACCACTGTGCACAGCCGCTTCTGGAATATCTTGGCGTCCGAAGTTCGACAAGAGCCAGCATGATGTTTTATAATACACCGGAAGAGATTGATGCACTGATCGAAAGTGTATCCACAATCAGAAGGAGAATGGGCTATGGAGAGTAGAGGATTTTATAACGAAATTTTGACGGAGCACAATCTGCGTCCGGAATTCAAGCATGATCTGCCGGATGCGGACATCGTACTCGAGGGCGTCAACCCAAGCTGCGGCGATGATATCTGGCTGAAATTAAAAGGTCGACGGCGATGTGATCACGGACGGTGCGTTCGTGGGCGACGGCTGTGCGATTTCGCAGGCATCGGCGGACATTATGCTCGGCATGATCATCGGAAAGACGAAGGACGAGGCACTGCGCCTGGGAAATCTGTTTCTGCGCATGATCAAAGGAGAAGCATCCGACGAGGAGATTGACGAACTCGAGGAGGCTGGTGCACTGAAGGACATCTCCCACATGCCGGCAAGAGTGAAATGTGCAGTGCTTGGAATGGCATACGCTGGAAGAGGCATTTAAACATGGGAAAAAATAAGAACAGGAAAAACATATTTTTGCATTTCTGAGAAAAAGTATCACTTTACCCACTTGCAAGTTTTTGAAAAAATTAGTTATAATGAATTATAGTTAGTAAAGGCTAACCAAAGTGAATCAATCATTGTTATCTCCCGTCTGCGGATCCTGGACACTTCGCAGGCGGGAAACTCCAGAAACAAACGAGAAAGGAGCACACGAAAAGTGAAGAGCCTGAAAATTGAGGAAGTAAAAGGAAGAGAAATTCTGGATTCCAGAGGAAACCCAACCGTAGAAGCTGAGGTTGTTCTTGCAGGAGGCGTTGTAGGACGCGGCATGGCACCAAGCGGCGCATCTACCGGTGAGTTTGAGGCACTGGAATTACGAGATGGAGATAAAGCAAGATACCTTGGAAAAGGTGTGCAGAAAGCAGTAGAAAACATCAACACCGTCATCAACGATACCTTAAAAGGTATGGATGCATCCGATACCTACGCTGTAGATAAAGCTATGATCGATGCGGACGGAACAAAGGATAAATCCCGCCTGGGTGCAAACGCCATTCTGGCTGTATCCATTGCCTGCGCAAGAGCAGCAGCAAACGCACTTGAGATTCCGCTGTACCGCTTCTTCGGCGGCGTTTCCGGAAATCGTCTGCCGGTTCCGATGATGAACATCATCAACGGCGGATGCCACGCACTTTCTTCCGGCCTGGATGTACAGGAGTTCATGATCATGCCGGTTGGAGCATCTTCTTTCAAAGAGTGCTTAAGATGGTGCGCTGAGGTCTTCCATGCACTGGCTGCCATCTTAAAAGAGCGCGGACTGGCAACATCGGTTGGAGATGAAGGCGGTTTTGCACCGGCTCTGAAATCCGATGAAGAAGCCATCGAGACCATTCTTGAGGCAGTGAAAAAAGCAGGCTACGAGCCAGGCAGAGACTTCAAGATCGCGATGGATGCTGCTTCCTCCGAGTGGAAGACAGGAACCAAGGGTGAATACAAACTGCCGAAAGCCGGCACTGTATTTACTTCCAAAGAGCTGATCGCTCACTGGAAAGCACTGGTAGAGAAATATCCGATCATCTCCATAGAGGATGCTCTGGATGAAGAAGACTGGGAAGGCTGGAAAGAGCTGACCGCAGAGCTTGGCGGAAAAGTACAGCTTGTCGGTGACGACCTGTTTGTAACCAATACTGAGCGTCTGGCAAAAGGTACTCCCTTGGCTGCGGAAATTCCATCCTGATCAAACTGAACCAGATCGGTTCTATATCTGAGACCCTTGAGGCAATCAAAATGGCTCACAAAGCAGGCTACACCGCAATTTCCTCCCACCGTTCCGGTGAGACCGAGGATACCACCATCGCAGACCTGGCTGTTGCCCTGAACACCTGCCAGATCAAGACCGGTGCACCGAGCCGTACCGAGCGTGTTGCAAAATACAACCAGCTTCTCCGAATCGAAGAAGAACTTGGAACGGCCGCTGTATACCCTGGTGCAAGAGCATTTAATGTGACACAGGACTAAGCAGTAAATAACATAATACCATAAAAAATGACAAGATCCTTCCTCTTAAAACCAACCATAAATAAGTGTCCCCGGGGCCGTTGAAAAAACGTGTTTCCCGGGGATTCTTGCATGCGGGGGAGGGGTATATGAAAAAATCACTTGACTTGAAGCGGACTTGAAGTGTTATCCTATCTAGGAAAATGTAAAAATAAGGGGGATATATCGAAATGAGCGAAAGATTATGGAATATTCTTCTGGATTCTTTCTGGAAAATCTTTCTGCCGGGCCTTAAGGTGACGATTCCGCTTACTGTAATCTCGTTTTCCATTGCACTTGTAATTGCGACGGCAATGGCTATGGTACAGTTTGCAAACATCAAAGGCCTTCGTCAGATTGCACGTTTCTATATCTGGATTTTCCGCGGAACCCCGCTTCTGGTCCAGCTTTTCGTTGTGTTTTACGGACTTCCGCGCGCCGGTATTCTGATCGATCCGTTTCCGGCGGCAGTTCTCGTCTTTTCCCTGAATGAGGGCGCCTACAGTGCCGAGACGATGCGTGCGGCCCTGGAAGCCGTTCCGGCAGGCCAGCTCGAAGCCGGCTACTGTGTCGGCATGTCGTATCTGCAGATCATGCGGAGAATTATCCTTCCGCAGGCGATGCGCACCGCTTTCCCGCCGCTTTCCAACTCTCTGATCGCCATGGTAAAGGATACTTCCCTTGCCGCAAATATCACCGTAACGGAGATGTTTATGGTAACGCAGCGGATTGTCGCGCGCACCCATGAGCCGCTGGCACTGTATATTGAAGTAGGACTGATCTACCTGCTGTTCTCCACTGTGCTCACGAAGCTGCAGGGAATCGGAGAGAAGAAACTGAGTACATATCAGAAAAAAGGGGAATAAGCCATGCTGGAAATTAAAGGATTAAAGAAAGCGTTCGGCAGCCTGGAAGTATTAAAAGGTGTAGATTTAAAAGTAAAACAGGGCGATGTTGTTGCAATCCTCGGTCCGAGTGGTTCGGGAAAAACGACGATGCTGCGCTGTGTCAACTTTCTGGAGCATGCGGACGGCGGCAGCCTGATCTTTGACGGGAAAGAATATCCGTTCCACAACATCAGCAAAAAAGGATATCGCGGCGATCCGTCAGAAAACCGCATTTGTATTTCAGAACTATAACCTGTTCCTGAACAAAACAGCCCTTCATAACGTAACCGAGGGCCTGATCATCGGCAGAAAAATGCCAAAAACCAGGGCGGAGGAAAAAGCGCGTGCAGCGCTTGAAAAAGTAGGCATGCTGGACCGTGCGGACTACTATCCGCATCAGCTTTCCGGCGGACAGCAGCAGAGGGTGGCAATCGCCCGTGCACTGGCAACCGATCCGGAAATTATCTATTTTGATGAGCCGACCTCAGCACTCGACCCGGAGCTGACCGGCGAGGTGCTTGGTGTTATGCGCCAGCTTGCCAAAGAGGGAATGACAATGCTCGTTGTCACGCATGAGATGGGCTTTGCAAGAAACGTTTCGAACAAAGTTGTCTTTATGGAAAACGGCGTTGTCGTTGAGGAAGGTCCGTCGAAGGAACTTTTTCGCAAATCCGCGGGAAGAGCGGACGAGAACACTTTTTGCAGAATATTGAACAGCATTACGAGTAAGGTATCCCGCAAAGCGGCAAATCCTGCCCGGAGCACGGAATCCGGACAGTTTGCAATAAAGAAAACAGAAGAAGCAAAGGCAGCTTCTTCCAGAACAAAACAAAAAATGGAGTGGCGAATATTATGAAAAATGAAAATGGCAGCAGTATTTCTGGCAGGTATCCTGACATCATCCTTTTTACTGACCGGATGCGGAAACAGCACGGCAGATAACAGCAGTGCTTCTTCCTCTTCATCAGCATCTTCTGCAAGTGCGTCTGGGGATCTTTTAGAGCAGATCCAGAGCAAGGGTGAGATCGTTGTGGCAATGGAAGGAACCTGGGCACCGTGGACGTATCACGATGAGGACGACAACCTGGTCGGCTATGACGTAGAAGTGGCACAGCAGATCGCAGAGAAACTCGGCGTGAAAGCAACCTTTGTAGAGGGTGAGTGGGACGGCCTTCTTGCAGGAATCGATTCCGGCCGGTACGATATCATGGTAAACGGCGTAGATATCACAGAGGAGCGCGCTGAGAAATACAGCTTTTCCGATCCATACGCATACAACCGCACCGCTGTTATCGTAAACTCTGCTAACGATGAAATCCAGTCCATGGAGGATCTCGACGGAAAGAGCACCGCGAACACCATTTCCAGTACGTATGCAGAAGTTGCCGAGAAATATGGCGCAGCCGTTACCGGTGTTGACGATCTGGAGCAGACTTTCGAGCTTCTCTTAAGCGGCCGTATCGATGCAACTCTGAACGCAGAGGTAACGTATTACGATTATATGAAAGCACACCCGGATGCAGAGATCAAAATTGCATGTCTCGATCCGGAATCCACAAAAGTCGGTATTCCGATGAAAAAAGGCGATGAGACCAAGACGCTGCTTGAGGCAGTCAACAAAGCACTTGGCGAGCTCGCAGAAGAAGGAACACTGACAGAGCTTTCGGAAAAATATTTTGGAACGGATATCTCCAAAGAAGCAGCAGAATAAGATACAAAATAAAGAAGGTTACAGATCATGATTGCAAATTATCATACCCATACATGGCGGTGCCGCCATGCGGACGGAACGGAGCGGGAGTATGTGGAGCGCGCGATTGAGGGCGGCCTTAAAATTCTCGGTTTTTCCGACCATTCGCCTTATCCGTTCCCGGACGGCTACGATTCCGGCATGCGGATGCGGCTCGATCAGGTGGAAGGCTATGTAGACACCGTGCTGGCATTGAAAAAAGGAGTATGACAAGGATATTGAAATCCATCTCGGACTCGAAACAGAGTATTTCCCGAGATTCTGGGATCAGCTGATTGATTTTTTGTCGGACTATCCGTTTGAGTACTTTGTGCTTGGCCAGCACAGCCTGGGAAATGAGATCGAAAAGATTCTCTACAGCGGCCATGGAACAACAGACGGAAGCTACCTGAAACAGTATGTGGACCAGTGCCTGGCAGGCATCGATACCGGAAAATACCTGTATCTGGCACACCCGGATCTCTTTTTATTCAACGGCGACGAAGCAGTGTTCGACCGGGAATACCGGAGACTCTGCCGTGAGGTGAAAAAGAGAAACATTCCGCTGGAGATCAATTTCCTTGGTCTGATGGAAGAAAGATGGTATCCGAACGAGAAGTTCTGGAAGATCGCCGGCGAAGAAGGAAACACCGCCGTTTTCGGCTGTGATGCCCATACGCCGAAAGCCGTCTGGAATCCGGAGACGGAACAGAAGGCACTGCAGCTGGCAGCAAAATACGGTCTGAAAGTACAGGAAACCGTTCCGATGCCGAAGACATTTTAACAGAAGCAGAAAAAGCTGTTCTTTTCTGGTGAGAGTTTTGAAAACTCCGCGGAAAAGAACAGCCTTTTTTGATATGAGGAATTTTTTATGCATTTTTTTGTGTGCATCAGCCGTACCGCCTCTTCCCGCTGTTTCAGAATCTTCTGAATCGAAGTCCAGTAAACAATCATTGAGACAACCGGCCCGATCAGGTCGGAAATAGGTTCCACGTAGAAGATGTTTTCCAGTGCAAAGAACCGCGGCAGAAGAAACAGAGCGGTAAAGTAGACGAATTTCCGGAAGAAGGAGAGTGCAAACGAATAGCGCACGCAGCCCATTGCAGTAAAGCCGTCTACAATCTCGTACTGAATGCCGAGCGGAATGACTGAGAGTGTCGAAATATGAATCGCGCGGACCACCATCGAGACGATCTGCGGATCGGAAGTAAAAAGCTGCGCAAACAGTGTTCCGGCGGCATTGGAGACGAGGAACATCAAGGTCGTAAATCCGGCACAGAGTGCGATGATGGTTTTCTGTGCCTCAAGAATACGCCTGGAATTTCCAGCTCCATAATTGTATGCGAGGATTGACTGCGTTCCGCCACTGATTCCGCCGAGCGGTATCGTAATAATCAGCATAAAGCTCTGAACGATCGTTGCACAGGTGATGAAGCTGTCTCCCTGTCCGGCGGGTGCATATTGCTGCAGGACGGCGTTCATCGCAATGATCATCACATTGTCGATGGCAATGATTAGAAACGGAGTAAAACCGACTGTCAGAATGCGTTTCATGATCGCAAATGAATACCCGCCGAAGGTGATGCGGATCGGAATCGTCTTTCCGAACAGAATATGCAGCACATACAGACAGCTTGCGATCTGGGAGAGCACGGTTGCAATTGCTGCGCCGCGCACGCCGAGATGCAGAACGAAGATAAACACAGGGTCCAGCAGCAGATTCAGGACGGCGCCTAGCAGAACAGATTTCATTCCCTCACTGGCAAAGCCCTGGCAGATCACAAACTGGTTCAGGCCGGTCGATAAAAGCGCAAACACAGAGCCGGAAACGTAGATCATAAAATAGGCTCTGGCGTAAGGATACGTAACGGTGCTGGCTCCGAATGCCATCAGCATCGGGCGGGTTAAAAAAAGCGCCGCGGCTGTCAGAACGAGGGACAGGGAAACAAGCATCAGAAACGCATTAGCCAGGATGCGGGATGCCTCTTTTTCATTTTTCTCTCCGAGCCGGATGCCGAGCAGCGGTGCGCCGCCGACCCCGATGAGGGAGGAGAACGCGCCGATCATGGTGAGAATGGGACCGCAGACGCCGACACCCGCGAGCGCCAGATCACCGACAGAGGCAATGTGGCCGATGTACATACGGTCTACAATGCTGTACAGAACACTCACGAACTGTGCCAGCATGCTCGGAAAAGCAATACGGGGAACCAGTTTTCCGATCGGGTCGGTTCCGAGATGGTTTACAGTTTTCATAGAAAAATACCTTGTCGTTTTTTAGGTTTGGGAACAGACAGCAAAAAACATGCCCGAAACAAAATCCGGAAGACTTTGTTTCGGACATGCCGCTTTTGGTCTGTTCTGATAGATCAGCTGACAGAAAAATTATTCAGCAAGAGTGGTCAGATCTACTTTGAAATCGTCAGATCCCTGTCCGTCTACGGTGTAGTAAGCGGCTCTCTGCTCTGCGTTCAGGTAGATTTTGATCTCGCCTTTTAATCCGTTTGCTTTTACTTCATTTTTTGATGACTGCTTCGAGGTCTTTCATAGATACTTTTGTCTCGAAGATCTCAAGAACGGTATCAGATACTTTTGTCATTTTACGTGGGGTTTTGGTTGCTTCTGCCATGGTTTCCGTGGTCTCCATTTTTTTACTGATTTTTTTTAAACGGGTTTTCATTTTTTTGGTTGCCTTTTTTTCGGCTCTTTTGCAGCTTCTGCTTTTCCTTCTGCTGCTTCTGTATGTAAGGGTTTTTTCAGTCGTTGGTTTTACTTCTTTTGCCGGTGCCGCTGTCTTTACAACGGTTTCCGCTGTTTTTGCAGCTTCTGCAGCCTGCTGTTTCGCTTTGGCCATTTTTTCATGGTTCTTTTATTCATTTTATTCACTCCTCTATGCGATATCTCTAATAAATTACCATGTTTTTTGCGTTCTGTCAAATTTAAATTCGAGAAAACAGCGGCTTTAGGATTGTACACGGCGGAGCACAGAAAAGATTTTTTCAGAATCCCAGATCTGCGGAACAGGGTAGGTGGGATTTGCTTCTTTTAAAGCACGGCGTGCTATTTCTGTGTAATCATTCGGCGAAAGGTGCGGCAGAGTGGATGGAATGTCAAACGAATCGCGCATAGCCTCGATAGCTGCAATCATCCGCTCAGCCTTTTCAGAAACGGTATCTCCGCCGAGAGAAAGCGCATCGGCGAGAACGGCAAGTTTAGGCGCAATGCAGGAACCGTATTCGCGCAGAACAGCAGGCAGCAGAACCGCGTTGGCTCTTCCGTGCGGAATGTGGTACAGTGCACCGACGGCGTGGGCAATGGCATGGACGTAGCCGACAAAGTTGTTGGTAAAAGCGAAACCGGCCAGATACGATGCATGAAGCATTTCCTGCCGTGCGGCAAGACGGGAGCCGTCACGCCAGGCTTCGGGCAGGGCATGGAAATTTTCCGCAGACTGCCTCGATGGATGCATTCTGCACGCTGCGGGAGGCGAAGAGGTTCAGAAAAGCTTCCATGGCATGGGTCAGGGCATCCATACCGGTATCTGCGGTCATAGAGGACGGGAGGCTGATCGTAAGACGCGGATCGAGAACTGCCGTATCCGGGATCAGACAGAGGTCATTGACGGCGTATTTGTATGGTTTCCCGTCGATACAGTCTGTGATGACAGCTGCCGCCGTTGCCTCCGAACCGGTTCCGGCTGTCGTCGGCACGGCAAACAGCGGCGGAAGTTTCCGACGGACTTTCAGGAGGCCCCGCATCGCAGGAACCGTCTTTTTCGGACAGCAGACGCGGGCACCGATCAGCTTTGCTGTATCGAGAACGGATCCGCCGCCGATGGCGAGGATAGCCTGAGCCTGAATCTGCTGATAAAGACGGAAACCCTGTTCCACGCTCTCAATCTGCGGATCCGGGGCGATTTCGGAGAAAATGGTGACGGAAATGTTTTCTTTTTTACAGCCATCCAGCAGAGACGTCAGTGTTCCGCGGCGGACAAAGCCGGGGGGTAGTCACCAGGAGAATCCGGGAGATCCGGCGTTTCCGGAATAACGCGGGGAGCAGCAGAACGGCATCCGGTGCTGCAAGGAGTGTCTGTTTCTTATGCTCTGTCAGATGAAGAACGCGGCTCAACACCCACTGCCGGGTGCGGAACCAGAAAATGGAATGCATCAATCAAGTACCTCCATAAAAATCGTGAGAATCGTATATCTCTTATTGTAACAGTGCACGGCAGGTTTTTCAATTCGTATAGGAATTTTGAATCTTCCGTGAAAAGAATTGACAGTGTAAAAAATGCGTGTTATAGTACAAATAGAACAGATAAAGAGAGCCAGGAATTGTTCACCTGGGAAATCAGGAAAAGGCTTGACTGGAGGTGCCTGATGATGGAAACAAAAAGAGATTATTATGAAGTATTAGGCGTCAGCCGGAATGCAGACGAGAAAGAAATCAAGCGTGCATACCGGAAACTGGCGGAAAAAATATCATCCCGATACGAATGCGGGAAACCCGGATGCGGAAAAGAAATTTAAGGAAGTGACAGAAGCGTATTCTGTCTTAAGCGATCCGGAAAAGAAGAAAATGTACGATCAGTTCGGATTCGCGGCGTTCGACCAGGGAGCCAGCGCGTACAGCCAGCAGGGCGGTGGAAATCCGTACGGCAGTGCGTATGGAAACCCGTTCGGCGGAAGCGGAAACAACGGCGGCTATCACGAATTTCACTTTGAAGGAAACGCGGACGATATGTTCGGCGATTTCTTTGATCAGATGTTTCATGGCAAAAGCCGTGGATTCGGAAGCGAGCGGTATACGCGTTCGGGAAGCAGCAGACATCCGTTTGAGGATGCATTTTCCGGCCGCGGTACGGCAGAGGATCTCGATCTGCACGCTGAGGTTTCGATCCGCCTGGAGGAAGCGGCATCGGGCTGTGAAAAACAGATTACCCTGCGGAACCCGGATGGAACGACCAATACGCTGCTGGTTAAAATCCCGGCCGGTATCGAGAACGGAAAGAGCATCCGTCTGCGCGGCAAAGGCCATACAGGATCAAACGGCCGCCGCGGCGATCTGCTTTTGAAGGTCAATGTAGAAGAAAAGAAAGGTTTTGAACGGCGCGGAATGGACATCTACACGACGATTCAGATTCCATACACAACGGCAGTCTTTGGCGGCGAAGCGCGTGTCTCGACACTGTACGGAGATGTGGTCTGCAAAATCAAGGAAGGAACACAGTCCGGCAGTAAGCTCCGTCTGCGCGGCAAGGGCATGGTATCGATGAAAGATGCGAACGTGCACGGTGATCATTATGCGACGATTGAGATTGCTGTACCGCGCAGTCTGAACCGCACAGCACGCCAGAAACTGATGGAATATAAGGAAGCGTGCTGAAAATGTGAAGAAACTGTGAAATCGGAAAATCCGGGTTGACAAATTGTGTTCGTGGTATTATATTACAACTAGAACAAAGAAAAGGAATCAACAAGAAACCAATTCTTCCTTGCATGTTCCCAAACATCCTGTTCCAAGAAACTTATTCATAGCCACAAGGCAAAGCAAACTTAACACCCTTCACAAGATAAGAAGCCTGCTAAGAATCAGATTTTTGGAGGAAAAGGTAAATGAATACTTTAAAAGCTGAAAAGAGAAGTTTGGATGTAAAAGCAAAAAGACTCAGAAGAGAAGGATACGTTGTCGGCAATGTATTCGGCAGAGAGATGAAAGAATCCATTCCAGTTAAGATGGTAAAAAGAGATGTCGAGAAACTGCTGAAGACAGACCACAAAGGCAGCCAGATTATGCTGGATGTCGACGGAACCGCATACGATGTCCTGATCAAAAATGTTGATTATAACCCGGTAGCCGGACAGATCGATTCGATCGAGTTCCAGGCACTGGTCAGCAACGAGAAAGTTCATTCCGTTGCAGAGATTGTCCTTGTAAACCATGAAAAGATCGCAGAAGGCGTTCTGCAGGAGGATCTGAACGAGGTTGCCTACATGGCATACCCGGCATCCCTGGTCGATCAGGTAATGGTCGATGTCGGAGAGATGAAGATCGGTGATGTCATCCGCGTCAAAGATCTGTCCCTGGCCGCTGACCCGGATATCACCATAAAGACCAATCCGGAATCCATTGTCGTAAGTCTGATGGCTTCCCACAACGTAGAAGCACCGGCAGAAGATACCGAAGCAGCAGAAGAGAAATAAACAGAATAAGCACATACAAAGAAATCCGAAGGCGTCAAAAACCTTCGGATTTTTTGGCGTAAAAAATATGGTTTGAATCGATCAGACATAACTCATGAAGCCTTTTCCGATAATTTCGCTGCTCTTTGTGATCGCAATAAACGCGGTCGGCTCGGTATCATGAATAAACCGCTGAAGATAGACGGCCTGCTTGACATCCACAACCGTGAGAATGACTGTCCGCTGCTGGTCGGAGTAAGCGCCGACGGCGTCGTAAAGGGTTGCGCTGTGATTGAGATCCTTTGTGATGAAATCGCAGATCGGCTGCGGATTGTTGGAGATAATCGTCAAAAAATTTATTCAGCTTCATCCGCTCAATCGTTTTGTCAATCAGCAGTGTTTTCGCCATCAGACCGAGAACCGAACAAAGTCCGGTTAAGGTATCGAAAATCAGGAAAGCAAGGATGACAACGATGAGGTCGGTCACCAGCAGGGCAGTGGAAATATTCATTGTAGAATAATTTTTTAATAATCATGGCGATGATGTCTGTGCCGCCGCCGGAGGCATTCTCAAAAAACAGCAGTGCTGCCGCCAGTGCCGGAAGAATAATGGCAAAGCAGAGCTCCAGCATGATCTCATCGGTAAGCGGATGTGCCATCGGAAACAGCTTTTCAAAAATGTTCAGAAGAACCGAGGAAAGCACGGTCACGTAGGCTGTCTTGACGCCGAAGTTCCGCCCCAGCACAGCAAAACCAACCAGCAGAAGCAGCAGGTTGATAAAAAGGTTGATCTGTGAGGCAGTGAACGGAAGAAACCGGCAGATGACAACGGCCATAACCGGATACACCGCCGAAAGCAAAAATTATTAGGGAATTTGAAAAACATAAATTCCAATGTCCATGATCAGAACAGCTGCGGTAATGACAGCATATTCTTTTAACGTTTGTAATGCAGGCTGCGATGCCTGTTCTTTGTGTCCAATTTTTTGCTCCTTTATTTGAATTTGAGGCGACCTTTATTTTATTATAGAAGAAACATTTTTTGAATAACAGCTAATAATGTATCCCCCTCTTCAAACATAGCATGGCATAGGGTAGTTTGTCCAGTTACATTTTCCTTATTTCCATTTTTCCGTTTTCCGATGGTTGTATCCAATTTATTTCTGTGGTATGATGAAGGGCAGG
>ENA-OQHD01000426-OQHD01000426.1-human-gut-metagenome-genome-assembly--contig:-NODE-426-length-15647-cov-4.904446_pt1 | contig 15647 bp, 14 predicted proteins | sample MGYA00242560_ERZ504711 | MGnify/ENA primary metagenome ERZ504711 (study PRJEB26092, sample SAMD00036198) | human gut metagenome | host: Homo sapiens | study: EMG produced TPA metagenomics assembly of...
CGACGAAAGCCCCGACCATGACGGTCGGGGCTTTCGTCGTTCATGACACTTGTACAAGCGTCATTCTGCGCTACACTATGCATATATATTAGACATCGTGTCCATATAGATGGAGAGAGACATGACCGATCAACGCAAGGAAGTCATCAATCAACTGCATGAATTGAACATTCTGCTGCTGCATACCAAGCTGAAGGCCACACGCACACAGACCGCGCTACGAGCCGCCACACGAGTATGCAACGTCGAAGCGGCACGTCGTGGCGTGCCACCGCTGCAACAACTTCCCAAAGCCATGACACGGCAACGCACATGCTTGACTGCCTCAGCACCGAGGATCTTTCCACCCTCAGCGAACTTCTGCAGCGCATCATCGACAACACCGACACCAGGATTCTCGATGAAGAGGTTGTCGAGCGACGCAAAGCCATCCATGAATTCCTTATGCTGAATCACACAGATACGGAGGTGCAGGAATGAGCGACGAGCAGGAGACCATTCCCGAAGCAAATGCCCCCAAACCAATCCGCATCGACAAACGATCCCTGTTCACTCCCAGTGAAGCCGTGGCCGTGGAACAGCATTCCACAACACCACATGTGTCACGAACCCGTTATGGAACCGCACGCATCGAAGGTCGCCTCTCCTCCCCCAATGCGAGAGTACCCGCAGTCATATCGCAACATTGCGGCGGCATCACAGTCAAAGGCCATACGCTCAAATCGTTCGCCTATACCACCGACGCTGCGATCATCCGTAATACCAATGCCAACGCCATTCTCGCCGTCTACCCGTTCACTGGAGAACCGGTGATCACACAGGCGTTGCTCACTGTGGCACAAATGCCACTTTTCGTAGGCGTCGGAGGAGGCACCACCACCGGTCCGCGTGTGACCGAGCTGGCCATGGTGGCTGAAATGCAAGGTGCGGCAGGCGTCGTCATCAACGCGCCGGCACCCGCGGAAACCATAGAAACCACCATGTCCATGGTCGACATTCCCGTTATCGCAACAGTCACGGAAGACGACGAAATCACCGAATGCAAGATTCTTGCCGGTGCGGCCATCATCAACGTCGCAGCCGGAGCACGCACCGCGCAAGTCGTGGCAAGCATACGTGCGCATCATCCGGAAATACCGATCCTGGCATCGGGAGGCGGATCCGAAGATCGCATCCTCGCCACCATCGAAGCGGGCGCGGATGCCATCACATGGACGCCGCCAAGCGCGCAACAGCTGCAATCGCAGATGATGGCGAAATATCGCGGCGAAGCCTGATTCAAGCCAATCAAAAATCGAAAGCGACCGCAGCGCAATCGCAAAACAATTCAGGAGAACATACCGATATGGGAGTGGGGTGTGACCAAAGCTTGTCGGCCACACCCCACTCCCATCGACGTTTCCCATTGCCACCATCGCTTACTCCAAAGCGCCAATCATGGCTTGGAAATCCTCATTCTCCCTGCATTGGAACGGATCCAGCAGCACCATATCCATCTTCCGCGGCGCATGCAACGATAGTCTGGTCCAATCGCAGGAATACTGCGCGCCATGCGATTTGGCCGCACTGACGAATCTGCCGCGCAATGCGGCACGAGTATCCGCCGGCGGCATGGTACGCGCCTTTTGCGCCTCACGACCGTCAATCAGCGAACGCAAGGCACCACGGCGAAGCAACGACGCATACAACGCGCCATTGGCCACGTCATGATAGTCCAGATCCAACTGTTCCAGCTTGCTCAGCGGAAGATCCGCACTGGAACGGGCACGTAACGCTTCAAACAGGCGGTACTTGCACACCCAGTCCACGCTGTCTCCCAAAGCATTTGCATTGCCGGAACGGAACGCTTCCAACGTATTGCGCCACTGGCGAAGCACATCGTGCACATCGGTGCGAGGCAACGACGAAGCCACTTCCGGATGCTCATCCACGAACTGTTCCACAGCCTGTAGATAACGTTCCTGCATGGCTACGGCACCACCCTGCAACGTCGATCCATCGGCCATGGCAAACGAAGCATTCACGCCGCTCATATCGCGACTGACCGCACGGTTTGCGGCACCGGCGTCCGCGAACGCGAACCGCGAGAATCCCGACTCACGTCCTTCACGCCCAGCCTGTTCGATAACGCACAGCACCAGATGCGTGGTGGCCAGCTTCATCATCGTGGCCCATTGAGAACGGTTTGAATCGCCGATGATCACATGCAGCCTTCGGAAGGCGTCGGGATCGGCATGCGGCTCATCCCTCGTGTTGACCATTGGACGCGATCTTGTGGTCGCCGATGAGACAGCCTCATCCAGAAAATCGGCACGCTGCGTGATCTGGAAACCTGATTCCGTCACCCTGCCTGCGCCAGTGAACAGCTGCCTGGTAATCAGGAACGGCAGCAATTCGTGTTCGATGACGTCCAACGGCACAAAACGACGTACCAGATAGTTTTCATGGCAGCCGAAGGAATGCCCGGCGGAATCCACATTGTTTTTGAACACATGCACTGTGGCACGTGGCCCATGCGTGGCTCGAAGCCTTTGCTGGGCGTCCAACGCAAGATCGCGCATCACCAGTTCGCCGGCCGCATCCACGGCAAGGGCGTCCATGGGATCGCAGGCCTCGGACGTGGCATATTCAGGATGCGATCCGACATCAAGATACAGTCGCGACCCGTTTTCAATATACGTATTGGTCGATCGCGCGGAGGCAACGATCGGCTGGAACATCATCATTGCCGTCTGGCTGGCGTCGCATGGCACATCCGCACCGGTCACGCTGACGCCGTATTCCGTTTCAATGCCGAAAATACGAGCGAAAGAATGAACCTCACGCAACGTTCCCGCATCAAGCGGTGACGAGGAATGATTGCCGCTGTCTCGCAGCTGCGGCATCACTCGCCGCCTTTTTGGCACGAAACTACCGACATATTCCTCAGCATTGGACTCGAGCACCGATTCGATATCGTCAAGCACGGCATCCAACGCATCAGCGGTTCCGTCGACTTGTACGCCGGCGGATTCGACAATGTCACCCACCTCTTGGCCTGCGGATGCGGATTGAGCCTGTTCAAATTCCTGAGGCATGACATTCCTCCCTGTAACTTCCGGTTGCAAACCTGCCAAAAAAACGCTGCGCCACACCTTATATCAGGTGTGGCGCAGCATGCAACACTATGCCAAATACTGGCTCAGATCATTGGTGATCAGACCATTGGTGGCCATCACATCGTTCTCCTGGCGCCAGTGAACGCTTTCGCCGTTCCACTGGGTCAGATGGCCTTGCGCCTCCCAAATCACCACAGCACCAGCAGACACGGCAGGTACGTCCCACTCATGCAAGTGCGGTTCGAAATACGCATCGTACGTACCGTCGGCCACCTTGCACAAATCAAGGGACGCCGGGCCGACACGTTTAATATCGGCAGGACGTCCGGCAATCTTCGCCACCACATCGAGCGCACGCTGCGATTCGGACGATACCGGAGACATGCCGAAACTCACCACCGAACCATCGAGGGACGACGTGGTGGAAGGAATGATTTTCTCGCGTTTGTCTCCCAACGGAGTCTTGCGAATACGAATCGCGCCGGATCCACGCACCGCAAGATACGTCAATCCCAGCGCCGGAGCGTGCACAATCGAAAGGATCGGCTGTGCGGAGCACTGGTCGTTGAATTCGAACAATGTCACGGTGATGGCCCATTCCGGCATGCTTCGCGCGAAATTGATCACGCCGTCGATGCCACCCACACACCAGTATCGCTGGCCGGGATAGCACTGTTCAGGGCGAAGCTGCCAGAAGCCGTCGAACACGTTGACATAGGTCAGGCGGTTGCTGATGAACTGCTGCAGGCGCTTGTCGGTGTCTGAAGTGAAGTGGAAGCAGTCTTCGGACACTTCCAGTTTTCTCATGTCGTGCGGATTCATCTGGTCGTTCAACGCATGCTTGCCTGCGTCCTGCAGGATGCGTGCGACTTCGAGGGCGATTTGCCTCAGTTCCATAGATATGCCTTTTCGTTTCCTCTGTACAGTCCCGGCACGTCCTCTCCTCAAAATACCGGGATGATGTTACCTGTTGTCAATGGTCGTTCTTCGCGACCAATTGATGGCAATGTTACCCGCACAGATTGCATTTCACCGTAACATTTCCAAAATCGACGCCGCATCTTGGACACGCTCACAATAGCGGGAACATTGAGATTTGCTATATTTCAGAGGGTCTGACATATCCAATGAGACCATCGGATTCTCCACGGTATTATCACCAATCGTTCGATGGCGCACCGTAAGATGCGACCACGATGCGGCCACAACCTGTTCTGGAAAACGACGAATCATTTCGGCACGCAACCAAGCACGGGTATCGGAAGGCGCTTCCACCGAAGCCTGCACCAACTGCCCGTCCGTAAACAGCCGCTCCGTTTGGGCACGCAACCGATCGAAAATCGAGTCAGCGGGATCAATCGCAGCCCACTTTAAATCGACGGCCGCAATACGCGCATCATCCCAACCGGAGCCAATTTTACGACGCAGCTTCTCCAACAACTGCCATTTCAATAGCCATTCAATGCGGCCAGCTTGCTCGCGCATCGTCAAACGCGCATCATCATCGGCATGCCTGATGGCAGCCACATCGGCGAGCGCCTGCCCCCACATCGCCATGATGTTACGGGTCGAACGGTCAGACCATGCCGGTTCACCGGACGTGTCGGTTCCATAGATCACGGCAGCGGCAGCATACACCAGGCCACGCAGGGTGACCTCAATCTGCCATGCCGAGGTCTCGCCGCCATATTCCAGCGGCAACATGGCACCTAATGTCAAATCATGAGACACCTCGTGCATGGCGCTCACCGGATCGGCGAGCATGATTGGCTCCAACGCTTCGTCTATGTTCAATCCCGCCTCTTCGGCATGCTCAAGCAGCCACAGCAGCATGCTGGTGGTGCCGAGTTTCAGCGCCTGCGGCACATCCATACGATTGGCGTCCCCGACAATCACATGCAATCGACGGTATGCATCCGTGCTGTGCGATTCGTCTCGAGTATTGATGATCGGCCTGTCGAATGTGGTCTGCAAACCGACTTTCATATGAAAATAGTCGGCGCGCTGGCTGAGCTGGTATCCGGCGGTTTCGCTTCGTTCGCCGATACCGACGCGACCTGATCCGGTAAAAATCTGTCTCGCTACAAAATGTGCCGTCATGAGTTTCGCAACTTGGTCAAACGGCACCGAACGCAGCATCATATAATTTTCGTGGGTGCCCCAGCTTGCACCTTTGCCGTCGACATTATTACGGTGCAGCGCGATTGCGATACCGGTCTGTTCGCTGGCTTTGCGCGCGCACTCACGCATGATGAGATCGCCGGCATGGTCGTAGAGCACGGCATCGAAGGGATCATCGGTTTCGGGCGCGGAATATTCAGGATGCGCATGATCCACATACACACGGCCGCCATTGACTGCAATCACATTGGTGATGTTGAGCTGCGGCGCGTCCGTCAACAGATCAGGATGCGCGGATGCACGTTCCAGCCTGGTGCCGCGGGCGTCGTTGACCGGATCCTCCTGCCGATAGTCCCAGCGAATATGCTTGGTTTGTTCGTTCGCCGCGGCACCGACCACATCGAACGATAGCTTCACCGGATTGTAATGCTCCATTCCGAGAGCGGAAACCGCGTATTCCGTTTCCGTGCCCATGATTCGACGAACGCTCATTGATACGACTTCCCTTCGTCTGATTTCGCGTTGCCTGCCAGCATTATTCGACTGGTCGTATACGGGTGATGCGCCCTGCTTCCAAACCATTGATACGGCTCCACTGTTCCGGATTGGCATCCAACACCGCATCGCGGGTTTCAAGAAACTCCTCGTCGACGGCCTTCGCCAACAGATCGACGCCAATCGCCGCCGGCTGTCCGCTTTCGATGGAGATTTTCACAGCACGGGTTTTGGCACGATCCACAATGTTTTTCAGCACCGCACCCGACACCACATCCGCCAGATAGATCGGATGCCATTGCCCATGCTCATCGCACACGTCGCACAGATACCGGTGCTCGTCCGTCGAATAGATATCGCTGACCAGCACCCCAATCAAAGCCTTCGCATCCACCCCTGGCACCAACGGCAAATCGTCGGTCAGATAATGGCGGATGATCTGCGCCGCCTGAGCCGCTTTCGGACGCTCCACACGAATCTTCACATCCAAACGACCAGGACGCAACACCGCCGGATCAATCATGTCGATACGGTTCGAAGCGCCGATGACCATAACATTGCCAAGCGTTTCCACGCCATCAAGTTCAGCCAAAAACTGCGGCACAATAGTGGTTTCCACATCCGACGACACGCCGGATCCACGAGTGCGCAGCAGCGAGTCCATCTCGTCAATGAACACGATCACCGGTTTGCCATCCGCCGCACGCTCACGCGCGCGCTTGAAAATCATGCGGATCAGGCGTTCCGACTCGCCCACGAACTTGTTGAGCAGTTCCGGCCCCTTCACCGACAGGAACACGCCACGACCGCCGGCAGCGCCTTCGGCGAGCGCATTGGCCACAGCCTTGGCGATCAGCGTCTTTCCATTGCCTGGAGGCCCATACAGCAGCACGCCTTTCGGCGGCTTCAAATCATAACGTTCGAACAGTTCGCGATGCAGGAACGGCATTTGCACGGCATCGCGAATACGTTCGATCTGCTCATCCAAACCGCCGATATCAGCGAACGTGACATCCGGCACTTCCTCAAGCACCAAGTCGGCATCATCCTGCGCGGGAACCAACGCAAGCGCGAATCTCATGGACGAATCGACCGTAACACGGTCGGACACATTGATCGAAGTTTTCGACAGCGCTCCCGAACGGCGGACCAACGCAACGTTTCCACCGCCATCCGCGACCAGCAATCGCCCATCATCAATGACCTGCTTCACCGTGCGCACTGCGCCCACAGCATCGGTGCCGGCTTGCGAAACCACCACCATGTTCTCGTTGAGCAGCACCGTGCGCCCAGCCTCAAGCCTGGATGCCTGCACATTCGCCGCAACCGGCACGATCATGCGACGGCTTCCGGAAATCACCTCGGCGCTGGCATGCTGTACCCCCTGTTCGTCCGTGCGAGAGGAATGCACGCGAACCATGGTGGCGAAGGTCATGGGCGGTCCCGCCAACTGGTTCAGCTGGGCCTTGGCCTTGGTGAGCTCCTGGGTGGCACGGCTCAACGCCTTGGCCAACGCATGATTCTTGGCCATCAACTGGTCGTTGGCCTCACCCAACGACGCCAACGTCTCATCACGTTGATCCATTTCATCAGCCTCGCTTTCCACCGAATGCGTTTCGAGCCGTTCCGTCATTTCGTCATGTCATGGCGCATTCGCATTCAACATGCTCAACCCTTAAGAATACCCATTGTCCTCATGATTTCCGACAATCAAAACCATGCTTGAACAAGAATCGCCAAACATTGCGCCCACTCCCACCCTTTCCCAGCCTGGACTGCTGGTGATGGATGTGGATTCCACGCTGATCGATGAGGAAGTCATCGACGAGCTGGGCGCCGCCGCTGGAATTGGCGAGCAGATCGCGTCGATTACCGCACGTGCGATGAATGGCGAACTTGATTTTCGCGAGGCGTTGCAAGCTCGTGTTGCGCTGCTTAAGGATCTGCCGACTTCGGTGTTCGATGATGTGTATCGTCGCGTGCATTTCACACAGGGGGCGCTTGATTTGATTGACGCTTTGCATGCGCATGGTTGGAAGGTCGGCGTGGTTTCCGGCGGTTTCCATGAAGTCGTGGACCGTCTTGCCGCCGACGCGCATCTTGATTTTTGGATTGCGAATCGTCTGGAAGCCGCTGATGGTTGTTTAACCGGCCATGTGCTTGGCGATATCGTTACGAAAGATGTGAAATTGCAGTCACTGCGTGATTGGGCTTCACGCATGGGCATCAGCATGGGTCAGACTGTTGCGGTTGGCGATGGAGCCAATGATCTGCCGATGATTCATGCCGCCGGGCTTGGCGTGGCGTTCTGCGCCAAGCCTGCGGTTCAGGCGGATGCTCCGCATCGTGTGAACGAACGTGATTTGACCCGGATTCTTGATTTTCTTCGTTGATTCGCATTCTTCGATGATGCGAATCCCGATAGATCCGAGTCGCGATATAGCAAAATCCGATATTGCAGGATAACGATATTGCCGTGTGAAATGATGATGTTCACACGGCAATATCGTTATGATCCGTTTATTCGACACTACTTGCAGTAGGCTCCGTCGAGATGCGCGCCACGCGCCCAATCGGCGGCACGCATGGCTTTTTGGCCTTGGGCTTGACTTCCAGCAATTCCAAAGGATCTGAGGAAGTACCCACCCACACGTTCTTTTTTGCCGGCCACGATCCGCCCTGGTTCTAGCGAAACGGGTGTGTTGGGATTGCTCATATCGGCGCCCTGCGCACGCAACACATGCAACGTGGCCGGTTCTGCTTCGGCATTGGCGTGCAGTTCGCACCATGCGCCCGGATTGGGCGTGCAGGCTCGAATCTGACGATCCACCGCGAACACAGGAATGTCGAAACGAATATGCGCGTCTTCAACCGTGATCTTCTGAGCCACCTCATATGCGCCGGCAGGCTGTTCCACAGGCGCGATCTGATCGTCGGCCATGGCCTGCAGCGAGGCGGCAAGCAAACGGGAACCATCCTCGGCAAGACGGTTCAGCAGCTCACCCGCCGTTTCATGCGCTCCGATTTCCACAGTGGACTGCGCCAGAATCGGACCGGCATCCATGGCTCGCACGATGCGGAACACCGTGGCTCCGGTCACCTTCTCGCCCGCCCAAATGGAACGCTGCACGGGAGCCGCGCCACGCCACTGCGGAAGCAGCGAGAAGTGCAGGTTGTACCATCCCATCGGCAGCGCGTCGAGCACATCCTGCTTCAGGATTTGCCATACGCCACCACTGCCGCGGCCTGGGCACCGGTCGCAGCAAGTTCGGAAATGAACGTTTCCTCGCTCGGATCGGATTCAATCACCGGCAAACCAAGATCAAGAGCGGCCTGCTTCACGGGATTCGGTACCAGTTTGCGTCCACGCCCGGTAGGAGCATCCGGTCGGGTGAGCACTGCGACCACTTCGAAACGCTCGGTATCTTCAGCCAGCATTTTCAACGACGGCACCGCAACATCCGGAGTACCGGCAAACAGCACTTTCAGCACGAAAAGTCCTCCTTATCAAATCCTCATCGCATCGTTATCATCGTGGGAATCATTCCGGCCGCATCAACAGCATGTAAGGCAGCGGAACGCAACACACTATGCCTGATGCACCGCGGGAATCTTCACACCCGCATCAATCAGCAGCGCACGCAACGCACGTGAATCCTTGAATCGAACGCCACGAATGCCCGCATTGTTCGCACCTACGATATTCATGGCCTTATCGTCCACGAACACCGCGCCGGAAGCGTCAATGCCGAACTGTTGCAACGCGAACTCGTAAATATCCTTATTCGGCTTACGCAGGGAGACATATCCGGAAACCACACGATCGTCGAGGCTGCGCAGAATATCGAAATTGTCGAGCGCGATCGGGAACAGATCCTTCTGCCAGTTGCTCAATCCCCACACATGCACGCCGGCCGCTTTCAAATCGTTGATGAGCACGCGGGCGCCCGGCACCACGCCGGTCAACGAGTCGACGAAATTGTCGAGATAGTACTGCAGCATGTCGGCCCATTTGTCTCCATAACGTTCACGCATCAGGGCGACGCCGTCATCATTCGACATGCCGCAGTCCAGTTCATCGTTGATGTCGTAGAAGCCGGAAATATCGTTGTCAAGGAACTGTTCAACAAGCTCGTCGCTATAGCGGGGCGTCATCACGGCCACCGGATCCCAGTAGACGAGCACGTTGCCGAAATCAAAAATCACATCGGTGATCGGCTTGCCCGCATTCACCGCAGCTTCGCCGTCAGCCATGAGCACGTCGTACTCCATATCAGGCTCTCCAGGCCAACCCTTCATATGATCCTCCATTCACTGCTGTGCGGCCTCATGCCGAACTGCCAACCTGTCTAGTTTTTCACGGCGAGGGGACGTGCGTCAGATTCGCTCCTTCGGATCAAGCTGAAAACGCAGTTCTCCCGGTTCACGCGCGGCCACATGGCGGGCACTGGCGGAACGCAAACGCAACGCCAACTCACCTCGGCGACTTTGCGGCACACGCACCACCGCCTTGACACGATCCGCAGTGCCTTCCAATTCGCGCGAATCAATGGTCCGAGGCTGCGGAATAGGTACCGGCCCCAATACGGACGGCAGCATGCCTTCGGTGGTTTCGATGGCGGACAGGTCACCCCCACCCAACGCGCCGATACGTTCCAGCGTGACCTTCACCGCGTCACGACGTCCCCATACGCATGCGGCGGCAAACACAGGCGGCAATGCGGTTTGTTCACGTTCCCGCAATTCGGTTTGCGCCAGCAACGTTGAATTCCAAAGCATCAACGATTGAGCGAGCGTGGGATCGGTTTCGCCGATCAACAGGGCCTGACCTCCCCTGATTCGCGGCGCGCACAGCGAAACCGCGCGCATCCACGACGTCAACGTGTCTACGCCCGCGTCAATGCCGAAGGCGTACAAGCTGGTCCATGCATCGAGAATGGCCACGGCCCGGTATTCGCATTCCGAGGGGTTCCTCCCACGTACACGGGGTTCTGCGCCGGGAGTGGCGATGACCAACTGCGGCGCAAACCCGATATCGGGAACAATGCCGCGTGGCTGGCTCGGCGTTGAAAGCACAATGGGCACGCCACGAAACAGTCGGCTCAGCTCCTGCGCAGTTCCGGCGGCACCCACACGAACCACGCGCATACGTTCGTTATGGCATGCCGGGCAAGCCCATTGCACAGTGGCGACACCGCACCAACGACAACGCACCGACCCATCCCGTAACCGTTCCAATGGACCCGTGCAGTACGAGCAGCGAGCCTGACGGTGGCATTTCGCGCAGCTCAATGCTTCACCGATGCCATCCTGCGGAATGCTCAACAGCACCGGACCGCTTTCCAACGCCTTCGACAGCACTCGCACCGCAGTGTGCGGCACACGCGCTCCGATGGTCGAATCCGCAAGTCTTGCCAATTCGTCACGGTTCAGCCAACGAATCCAAGGACTCGCTTCCTTGGTTACGGCAGGGAATGCGTGAATCGGCGTACTGAAACCGCTGACCTGGGTGGCACCAACATGCGCCGCATCGGTTTCCCACTGGCTTTGCACACTGCGCGCATTGGCCATCGCGACGAACACGCCATTATGCGCTTTTGCACGTAACCGCAACACTCCGCGGGCGTTGGCGTAAGGCATCATGCCATCGGCATCCTGATAGCACACGTCATCGAGAATGAGGAACAACGCATTGCCATCTACCGGCGCATACATCGCCGCCCGTGTGCCGATCACGCACCGCACCTGCCCTCCACTGATGGCCAGATACGCACGATACCGTTCAGCAGGCACCATCTGCGCGTTCAGAATGGCGAAATCGCCGCCGTACGCACCGTTGGATGATTGGGTTGGCGCGAAACAGCGCAAGCCGATCGACTGCAACGTTTCGGCCATGTCCTCAATCTCACGCATGGTCGGCAACACCAGTACCGCCGGTTTGCCCTGCAATAAGGCCGCGGCCACCATCCAGGCCACGCACTGCCTCCAATGATGGGATCCCGGCAATGGGTCGAGCACGAACGCTTGGAAACGTTGCCCTTCCAATGCCGTACGAAGCAGGTCGATATTACCGTATTGCCGCTGCAGCTGCTCGTACGATTCCCGCTCGATCTTGGCAAGCGATTCGATACGTCCGTTTTTTTGCAATACCCGTTCGATTGCCGATACGTTGTTCCTGTTCGACGCGAGCCACGCGCGGAGGCACCGCCAAACGCAGGATATTGGCTCGCGTTCCGCCGAATGCGTCCGCGATAAGTGTGGCATCGTTACGCATGGATTCCGACACAAGCACACGATCGATGACCACCCGTTCGATGAACCGCAATGACGATTCAGGGGTTTCGCTGGTATCGGTCCGTTTCCAAATGATGCCGTTGACCCGTTGCCCGCCGAAGCGGACACGCACCATTACGCCGGGCTGGGCGGCTTCGGAATACTTCTCCTCAACGTAATAGTCGAAGGTTTGCCCCAAATGGATGGCCTGAATATCCAGCACCACTTGGGCTATGGGATGCTCCGCAGCCGGCGTTTTAACCGCGGGCGCACGCTTGCGCCGCTTGCGCGGGGCGAGCCCGTCAAGCGCCAGCTGCTCGGCATCCTCAGTACTCATGATTCAAGGGTAACTCAGCCTTCGATGGCGGCTTTCAGCTCGTCGACCTTATTGGTGGTCTCCCAGGTAAAATCAGCATCGTTGCGTCCGAAATGACCGTAAGCAGCGGTCTTGGAATAGATCGGACGCTTCAGATCAAGCTCGTCGATAATGGCGGCCGGTCGAAGGTCGAACACCTTACGCACAGCCTGCTGGATCTGCTCGCGAGTCACACCATTTTCAGTGCCGTACGTTTCCACATTGATGGACACCGGATCGGCCACGCCGATGGCATACGCCACCTGCACCTCAACCTTGTGGGCCAGACCTGCCGCCACAATGTTCTTGGCCACCCAACGCGCCGCATAGGCAGCGGAACGATCCACCTTGCTCGGATCCTTGCCGGAGAACGCGCCACCGCCATGATGAGCCGCACCACCATACGTGTCGACGATGATCTTGCGACCGGTCAGACCGGCATCGGCAGCCGGACCGCCCAACACAAACGAACCGGTCGGATTGACAAGCACGCGATATTCATCATGCGCCACACGATCGGCAAGCACATCATCAAGCACAGGACGAATCACATGTTCCGTCAACTGCTCCTTAAGCCACGCCTGATCGACTTGAGGATCATGCTGCGTGGACACCAACACCGTGTCAAGACGAACGGGAGCATCATGCTCATCATATTCAATGGTCACCTGGGTTTTGCCATCGGGACGCAGATGAGGCACTTCGCCATTCTTACGAACCTCAGTAAGACGGTAAGCCAAGCGATGAGCCAAATAAATCGGCAATGGCATCAGCACATCGGTCTCGTCGCACGCATAGCCGAACATCACGCCCTGATCGCCGGCGCCCTGAGCCTCATAACGCTGCTCGCGAGATGCCTTCGACTCCGCTTCGCCACTCAAACGAGCCACACCCTGGTTAATCTCAGAGCTCTGCTCGGTCAACGAAACGGTCACGCCGCATGAATCCGCATCAAGACCAACGCGAGAACTGGTATAGCCGATATTGCGCACCACAGAACGCACAATGCTCTGAATATCGGAATAGCCTTCACTCGTCACTTCGCCGAACACGAAGAACTGGCCAACCGTGGCGCATGTCTCCACGGCCACGTGGGACTGCGGATCCTGAGCAAGCATATCGTCAAGAATCGCGTCGGAAATCTGATCGCAGACCTTGTCCGGATGCCCCTCCGTCACTGACTCAGCGGAAATCAACTTCAATTCAGCCATCTGGCTGCTCCTTTCACGAACGCCCCACACGTTCGCCCTTCTGATTGCTACGAAAAAAGCGCCCCGTCCTTCGCATACGCAATCAATAGCTTCACTATGGACTATTCAAAGCGCACCGCTCAGGTATCGGGGCGAATGAAAACTTGGAATCCGGTTCTTATCGCAAGAACCGTTACATCAGTTGCCTTCGGTCAGATCGTCTTCGCCGAGGGTCTCTTCAAGCAGACCATCATTGATCTCACGGAAAGCGATGGATAGCGGCTTTTCCTGATTCTGATACTCCACCAGCGGACCGACGTTCTGTAGCAGGCCCTCGTTGAGCTGGGTGAAATAGGAATTGATCTGGCGAGCACGCTTGGCTGCGAAAATAGCAAGAGCGTACTTGGAGTCCGCATGCTCCATCAAGTCATCGATCGGCGGTTCCGCAAGACCGGTCGGGGTTGGCTCAGTGCCGAATGCCATAGTGATTATCTCCAAATCATCAGATAAGCCAAAAGCTTCTTTTCCAAAGTCTTAAGTATAGGGCCGCCACTGGACCTGATTCAAGCCCTTTCTCTCATGTTTTCGGCAAGCGCAAGCATCTTCGGCAATGCTCGCGAATATAACGCTTCTGGGAATTCCACATAGTGACTCTTGACAAAACCGTGTCCCGCTTAACCACCACAATAGAGAACATGGAAATGCGATCTGCAAAACTAATGAATGGACGAGTATTCGCGGGCGCACGCGCCCTCTACCGTGCCGCTGGCGTGGACGGTAAGGATTTCGGCAAACCGATCATCGCCATTGCCAATTCCTTCGATGAGTTCCTGCCCGGCCACGTGCACCTGAACAAGGTTGGTCGACTGATCTCCGAGGCCATCAAGGAAGCTGGCGGCATTCCGCGTGAGTTCAACACGATGGCCGTTGACGACGGCATCGCCATGGGACACACCGGCATGCTGTACTCCCTGCCGAGCCGTGACATCATCGCCGACACCGTGGAATATCAGGTGAACGCGCACTGTGCCGACGCCCTGATCTGCATCCCGAACTGTGACAAGGTCGTGCCGGGCATGCTGATGGCCGCTCTGCGTCTGAACATCCCGACTGTCTTCGTCTCCGGCGGTCCGATGGAGGCCGGCACCACGGTACTTCCCGACGGAACCGTGAAGAAGAACACCGATCTGATCGACGTGATGTATGCCTCCGCCGACGACAATCTGAACGAAGAGGATCTGCTCGCCTATGAGAAGACCGTCTGCCCGACCTGTGGTTCCTGCGCCGGCATGTTCACCGCGAATTCGATGAACTGCTTGACCGAGGCCATCGGCCTGGCCCTGCCAGGCAATGGCACCATTCTGGCTTCGCACTCCTACCGCAAGGATTTGTTCAAGCGCGCCGCCGAGCAGATCGTCAAGATCGCCAAGCAGTATTACGACGATGATGACGAGACTGTGCTCCCGCGTTCCATCGCCACCAAGGAAGCCTTCGAGAACGCCATGACCATGGATGTGGCCATGGGTGGCTCCACCAATACAGTGCTGCATATCCTCGCCATGGCGCAGTCCGCCGACGTGGACTTCACGCTTGACGACATCGAGCGCATCTCCCACACCGTGCCCTGCATCTGCAAGGCTTCGCCGTCCGGCGAATGGGAGATCTCCGACGTGCATCGCGCCGGTGGCATCACTGGCATTCTCGGCGAGCTCGACCGTGCCGGCAAGCTGCACCGCGACGTGCATTCCATCGATTACAAGACGCTTGAGGACAAACTCAACGACTGGGACATCATGCGTGATACCTGCACCGAGGAAGCCAAGCAGATGTATCTGGCGGCCCCGGGCTCACATCGTGTCCCCTGATCCGTGGACGCATACCACGCTGTTCGACTCCCTCGACCGCGACCGTGTGAACGGCGCGATTCACGACATCGATCATCCGGCCGTCACCGAAGGCGGTCTGGCCGTGCTGCGTGGCAACCTCGCCCCTGACGGCTGCGTGGTGAAGACCGCCGGTGTGCCGAAGGAGATTTGGACCTCCGTGGACGGCACTGTCGTCGAATCCAGGAACAGGCCATCGAGGTCATCCTCAACGACACTCTGAAGCCCGGTA
>ENA-OQHD01000427-OQHD01000427.1-human-gut-metagenome-genome-assembly--contig:-NODE-427-length-15641-cov-5.582828_pt1 | contig 15641 bp, 22 predicted proteins | sample MGYA00242560_ERZ504711 | MGnify/ENA primary metagenome ERZ504711 (study PRJEB26092, sample SAMD00036198) | human gut metagenome | host: Homo sapiens | study: EMG produced TPA metagenomics assembly of...
TCGTCCTTTCTCTCCTTCAAACCTTAACCGAATTGCAATCGTAATTCCCGCAATTGCCTGAAATACAAAGATTGTGATCAACTCCATTGCCAGCGTTTCCGGATCAAACACTTCTTCTGACTTTTATGAGTACAGTGATTCCTGCACAGATTACTCCAATACACCATCCACACGCTGTCATAATAAAGGAAAAAATATATTTTTCTCTAACATATACTTTTCTATTTACAGGTAAAGAAAATAAATACATATATCCATGATTGTTTTCATCATAACTAATTGTATTCCCCGCATATACTGCTATAACAGATGGGATATAGATTGCAATAAAAGTAGCTGTCTTCTTTTCCGTCAGCGTAAAAAAGTAACGCCACAAACGCTAACACACAAAAAAGGATTGCCACCTTGCCGAAAAAATCAACCGAAAATCCTTTTTCCAAAATGTCCTCTGATTTCCCTTTCATCACATCCCGCCTCCCGTCAACATCAGAATCACCTGATCGAGTGATCCGCTTTCCACTACAATTTCCGGATAATTTTCTGTATAATACTGCTTCTCATTTGTCAGACAGGCAATTCCGAAATTTTCTTTTCTCTCTTTCAGGATATAGTTTTTATCTAAAGCCTGATACTGTTCCTCGCTGACTTTCAACATGGCATACTTTTCAAGAATTCTATCCATCTCTTCATGAAGTACGATCTTTCCTTTATGAATCACATAAATATCATCACACAGATGCTCTAAGTCTGAAGATATATGTGAACTGATCAGGATACTTCTCTCCGGTTCTTCTTCCATGTATGTTCTCAAAATATCCAGCATCCCTTCTCTTGCTCCGACATCAAGACCGACTGTCGGCTCATCCAGCATCAGGAAATCTGCCTGATGCGTCAATGCAATGATCAGATTCAGCTTTGCTTTCATTCCAGTTGAATACTCTTTTAAGAATTTATCCAGTGGAATCTGATATCTTTCACACATCTGAAGAAATTTTTTCTTCTTCAAACTTTGGATACAGTTTGGCAAGAACTGCCTTAACATCTTTTCCTTTTAAATATCCGCTGAATCCTGCTTCTGCCAGGACTACTCCCATCTGTTCTTTCTCTTTCTCGCTTAACTCTTGCGGTGTTTTTCCAAGAATCTTTATCTCGCCACCATCATAGGAAATGAGTCCGAGTACTGCCTTGAACACAGTGCTCTTACCGGCTCCGTTTTCTCCGACCAGACCTGTGATTCTTCCTTTTTCTACATTTAGCGAACAGTCTAACTGAAATTCGCCGTAGCTTTTCTTTACCCCTTTGATATCTAACATAATTATTCGTCCTCCATGATGAGTTCAAACAAGGAGCGGATCTCTTCCTCTTTCATTCCGCAGCGTCTTCCCTTCTGAATCGCCGCTTCCAGATCCGCCTCAACTTCTTTTCTGCGCTCTTCTTCCATCAACTGTGTATTCGAAGCTGCAACATAAGTTCCTTTTCCATGAACCGTGACCGTCATGCCCTCCGCTTCCAGATTGTCATATGCCTTCTTCACGGTAAGTGCACTGATCTTCAGTTCCTTTGCCATCGTTCTCACTGACGGCAGTATATCATTTTCTTTTAATTCTCCGGAGATGATCTGCGCTTTGATCTGCTCCATGATCTGTTCATAGATCGGTACCATCGATGAATTATTGATTATAATCTTCATAAGCAACCTCCTGTTGTAAACAGTATATAACAGTGTATCACTGTTGTCAACTGTTATATACTGTTTGTTTTTTCAATTTTCAGGGCATTGTTTTATTGTATTACTCCGTTATCCAATATCCCCAGCATATTGTAAATCATTTTCTTTCTTAAAACATAAAAGAAGTTTCCGATACAAGTTTTTCATCTTATATCAGAAACTTCTTTCTTCATTTGCTCTATTTCATTATAACCTTGCAATGTTTCTTATTACTAAAAAATCGCCACAGCCTCATTCACACTCTTCACACCCAGCAGCTTGATTCCCTTAACATCCTTCACCGTCTTCATGCACACTTCCGGAAGGATACACGTCTCGAATCCAAGCTTCTTCGCCTCAGCCACACGCTGCTCCGGCATATTCACCGCACGTACCTCACCACTCAGACCAACCTCACCGAACACGATCGATTTTTTCATCAATCGGACGATTCCGGTAACTTGACACAAGTGCCATCACGATTCCGAGATCGATTGCCGGCTCATTCATCTTGATTCCGCCCGCAATATTTACATAAGCATCGCAATTTCCAAGATTCATACCAAGTCGGTTTTTCAAGTACTGCCATCAGAAGATTCACCCTGTTATAATCTGTTCCTGCTGCAGTTCTTCTCGGCATACCAAAGTTCGTTCTTGCAACTAGTGCCTGAATCTCCAGAAGAATTGGGCGTGTTCCCTCCATCGAACAGGCTACAACAGAACCGGATGCATTCTCCGGTTTTCCACTCAGCATATATTCGGATGGATTCTCTACTTCTACAAGTCCATTCTGTCTCATCTCAAAGACACCGATCTCATTCGTAGAGCCAAAATCGATTCTTCACAGCTCTGAGGATTCGGTAAGATGCATGACGATCTCCTTCAAAATAAAGTACCGTATCCACCATATGTTCCAGCACACGCGGACCAGCCACGGTTCCTTCTTTTGTCACATGGCCAACAATGAAGATTGGGATACATAGTCCCTTCGCCAGCTGCATAAATACATTCGTAGACTCACGGACCTGGGAGACACTTCCCGGTGCGGAATTCACATCTTCACTGTACATCGTCTGGATGGAATCAATGATCACAAGCTCCGGCTTCTCTTTCTCGATCACGCTGCGGATAATCCCCAGATTCGTCTCACACAAAAGCAACAGATTCTGGCTGAATTCACCCATACGGTTTGCACGAAGCTTGATCTGAGTCTGAGACTCTTCACCTGAAATATATAAAATCTTCTGCTGCTTCGCCATCCTCTGGCAGACTTGCAAGAGCAAAGTTGATTTTCCAATTCCCGGATCTCCTCCTACCAGAACGAGTGACCCCGGCACGATCCCACCACCAAGAACCCTGTCTAATTCTTTAATTCCAGTCTTATTCCTTGTATCATCATCCGCGGAAACTTCTGTGATTGGAACCACTTTCGCTTCATTCACTGCTCTGGCTGCTACAGTCGTTCCTTTCGTGATGCCACTGTCAATTCTCTCCTCGACAAATGTATTCCATTCCTTACACATTGGACACTGACCGAGCCACTTCGCTTCCTCATGCCCACAATTCTGACAGAAGTAAACTGTTTTCTTTCCTTTTGCCATTCATAATTTCCTTTCTGTTCGAAGCAAGCATAATACAGCTTGCCAGGTTTATAGATTAGAAAAGGGAAAGGCGCATCTTGCAATTCCTTTCCCTCTGTTTTTACACTACTCTTGTTTCTATCCGAATCTGACTGATTAGCATTTGACAACTTTGATTGCAGCACTCTGATCTGCGTTAAGTTCAACACTTACACTTAATTTTCCGCTTAAGTTTGTTCCCATCTTACCTGCAGACTCTCCGGCGATAAATACTTCATATTCGCTCTCCGGCTCAAGTTCCAATGTAAACTGTACGTCTTCCGGTGCGGAAACTGTGAACTCAACTTCTGTGTCTGTCTCTTTGAAGTTCTCTACTGTACTTCCCGGAACAGACTCATAAACGAACATTCCAATTTTTCTCCAGCTTTGTAATCTCCGCAAATGTCTTTACTTTATAAAGATCTCCTTTAAATTCAAATCCGTCCTTCTTTGTCTTGGATGCAAGAGTGTAATCTCCAAAGCTTAATGTTCCGTCGTTCTCTGCACGCAATAATTCTTTCACTGTTGCCATTTTTAATTTCCTCCTGGGTATATATATGTTCCTATTATATACTACTTAAAATAGTTTTTCTATAGATTTTATTTATTCTTCACATTTACAATTCGATGTGATTTTAAGATTCTGTCTTCACAAAATGAATTCCCTTTTTGGATGCTCCTGCTGCCACATGATCCCCTTCCTGAATCTCTCCGTTCAGGATCGCATCTGCCAGCTTATCCTCCAGTTCTGTCTGCAATGCACGGCGCAGTGGTCTTGCTCCGTACTTCGCATCCGTTCCTTTCTCCACAATGAGAGACTTCGCAGATTCACGCAGTTTCAGATGAATATTCATCTGTAATTCCAGACGTTTAGTAAACTGATTGCATAACAAAGAAACAATTTTCTTCATCTCTTCTTTACCAAGTGAATGGAATACAATAATCTCATCAATTCGGTTCAGGAATTCCGGACGGAAGATCTGTTTCACTTCGTCCATCACATTCTGCTTCATCTTCTTATAATCACTCGCCGGATCTTCTTTTGTCGCAAATCCTAGCTTCTTCGGTTCAACAATTGCTTTCGCACCTGCATTTGATGTCATAATAATTACAGTATTAGAAAAGTCAACCTTTCTCCCCTGAGAATCTGTAATATGCCCATCATCCAGCACCTGAAGAAGTACATTGAATACATCCGGATGTGCTTTCTCAATCTCATCAAACAGAATCACGGAATATGGATGTGTACGCACCTGGTCACTGAGTTGTCCACCTTCTTCATGACCGACATATCCCGGAGGAGATCCGATCATCTTGGAAACGGAATGTTTCTCCATATATTCTGACATATCAACACGGATCATTGCATCTTCTTTCCCAAATAACGCTTCTGCCAGTGCTTTTGATAATTCTGTCTTACCAACACCGGTTGGTCCCAGGAACAGGAAGGAACCGATCGGGCGCTTCGGATCTTTCAGTCCGACTCTTCCTCTCTTCACAGCCCTTGCAACTGCGCCGACAGCCTCGTCCTGTCCGATCACTCTCTTCTGAAGGACATGCTCCAGATTCTTCAGACGCTGGGCATCACTCTCTGCGAGCTTACTCACCGGTACTTTTGTCCAGGCAGACACCACTTCTGCAACCGCATCTACAGTTACCGGTGGGTTGGCCTTCGCCTGTTTCTTCTCAAAGCGTTTCTTCACTGAGTCTAATTTCTTCTGCACTGCATCCTGTTCTTTCTGAACCAGGGACGCTTCTGCAAAATCTCCCCGTTCAATGCTCTCTTCCTTCTGCGAAGCAAGTTCTTTCACTGCCTGTTCTAACTGCTTCAGATTCTCTGGAACCTCATATCCCTTCAGACTCACCTTTGAGCATGCTTCATCTAAAACATCAATCGCCTTATCCGGAAGATTCCGGTCTGTGATGTAACGCTCTGACAGCTGTACTGCTGACTCCAGTGCCTGTTCTTCGATCACAACTTTATGATGCGCTTCGTATTTCTCTTTCAGACCTTTTAAGATCTCAATACACTGATCCTGTGTCGGCTCTTCAATCGTCACCGGTTGGAATCTTCGCTCAAGTGCTGCATCTTTCTCAATGTACTTCCGATATTCTGCAATCGTAGTTGCACCGATCAGCTGCATCTCACCTCTCGCCAGTGAAGGTTTCAGAATGCTGGATGCATCAATCGCTCCTTCTGCACCTCCCGCACCGATCATCGTATGGATCTCATCAAGGAACAGAATCACATTTCCACAGGCTTCTACTTCTGAGATCAGGCCTTTCATACGCTCTTCAAACTCACCGCGGTACTTTGAACCAGCAATCAGTCCCGGAAGATCCAGACTGTAAATCTTCTTATCTTTCATCTTCTCCGGAACCACACCGGATGCGATTCTCTGTGCTAAACCTTCAATAATTGCTGTCTTACCAACTCCCGGTTCTCCAACCAGGCATGGATTATTCTTTGTCCTGCGGCTTAAAATCTCCATCAGACGGTAAATTTCCTGGTTTCTTCCCACAACCGGATCCATTTTTCCTTCTGCCGCACGTTCTGTCAGATCCGTACAGTACTGCTCCATCATCGCACCGCTTCCGCGATTATCCTCCTGAAGTTCTTCCTGATAGATCTTCGGATCGATCCCTGCTGCATTCATAATGCTCTGGAATAATTTCTGAAGATTCACATTCAATGTGATCAGAATCTTTGCTGCCACACAATCCACATCACGTATCATCGCAAGAAGGAGATGTTCTGTTCCGATTTCCGTTGTACGGAGTCTTTTACACTCCTTCGCGCTGTTCTCTAACAGATACTGGAGTCTCGGACTCTCTTCTAATCTCTTTCCTTTCGCTGCCGGATGTTCTTCTGCCGGAGTGATCAGCTCATCCATCAGCTTCAGGATCTTCTCCGACTCTACTCCACTGTTCGCAAGTACCTGTCCTGCCACTCCTGTATATTCTTCTCTCAATGCCAGAAGCAAATGTTCTGTTCCGATATACGGATGCTTCATCTCTCTGGCAGCTCTAGCCGCATACTTAAGCGCATGCTGCGCCGACTTTGTATATGAAATCTGCATATATATCTCCCTTATGTCTTTCTACTTCTCTGCTACCGGTTCTCGTGCAGCTCATACTCGTCAAATATCTCATCTACCAGCCCATGAACCTCCTGCCGTGAGATATTCTTGCAACGCCCTCGCGCAAGTACGATCCTTAACTGCTCTTTCATCGCTTCGAGCTGCTGAAGTTTATCTACATCAACTGCGATCACTGCACCTCTGCGTTTATCCAGACTGATATATCCTTCTCGCTTCAACACATGATACGCTTTGTTCACAGTATGCATATTCACTCCAACCGTATCCGCAAGCTGCCTGACAGATGGGAGTGAATCCCCTTCCTGAATATCTGACATAGCAATACCAAGAATGATCTGGTTACACAATTGAATGTAAATCGCCTCATCACTGTTGAAATCAACTTCTATCAGCATACGCGTAGCCCCTTTCTCTTTCGTGTAAAACAGATCTCCTGCTGTCTTCTGTAAAATCGTTACTGCTCACACGATGTGCGACCAGCAACGCATCTCGCCATTTTAAATCGCCTTTGGCGATGGGGCGAGATGCATTCAAGTCAAAACACGCATCCTCCGTGTCAATCAGCGGAGTGATTGACACGGGAGTGAACAGTAACGTAAAATCAGCCACAGGAGATATTTTCCACTTGTTATATCTATCCTAGCACAACCTCTTGTTTGATTCAAGCAAAAATCGCAGAAGAAAAGGAAGGTTTTCTTCCTCTTCTCCTGCGTAAAACAGCACTATTTTATTTCTCAGGAAATATAATCTCCATTCTTGTTCCTTTTCCGTACTCACTATCCACCTGAACTTTCGCCCCATGCAGAATTGCTCCATGCTTCACGATCGACAGTCCAAGTCCTGTTCCACCCCGTTCTTTCGAATGGCTCTTATCAACTCTGTAGAATCGTTCAAAGATTCTATCCTGATGTTCTTTTGGAATTCCGATCCCTGTATCACTCACGCGGACTTTCGGTCCTTCCAGTGTATTTCCTACCCAAATGGTTACATTTCCATTTTCTTTATTATACTTTACAGCATTTTCTGTAATGTTATAGATCATTTCATCCAGAATCTGACGGATTCCATGTATTTTCACAGATTCTCCTGTCAGTTCCATATGAATATTCCGCTGAGCCGCTGTAAGAGAAAGACGACTGACAATTTCTCTCGTCAGTTCAAATAAATCTACATCTTCTTTCTCAAGCTCAACAGATTCGTCATCTAGCTTTGATATTTTAATAATATCTTCAATCAATGTCAAAAGCCGACGTGCCTCCTTATAAATTGTCTCAGAAAATCTCGGAATATCCTCCGGACGCACGAGTCCATTCATCATGATCTCTGCGTATCCGGAAATCGAAGTGAGCGGAGTTTTTAGCTCATGGGATACATTTGCAGAGAATTCTTTACGCATATTGGCCACAGCTTCTTTTTCTTTATTCTGCTTATCCATAGCTTTCAAAAGCGGGGTCATCTCCTCATATACAACATTATCCAATGGGTTTTCCAAATCCAGATGAATTACAGGTTCCATCAGTCTGTTTGTCTGCCATTTTGCAAGAAACCAGGCAAGTACAAGTCCAATGATTCCAATCCCTATAACCACCGGCAAAATATTTAATGAAGTCCACATCAGACTATCCATTGATTTTGAAACACGGAGAACGTTCCCATCATCCAGAAGAACCGCATAATAATACAATTCTTTGCTTACGGTATCTGACATACGGATCTTCTCGCCTGTTCCATTCTTCAAAGCCTGCTGTACTTCGGCTCTGGTCTTATGATTCTCCATCGTACTTCCATCATTTCTGGAATCATACAGAACATCTCCCGTAGATGCGATCAGCGTCACTCGCGTTCCCTGATCCACATCATCCAGCTGTGCAAGATACTCTGTTCCTGACAGATCGACTGCCCGTTTGATATACGCTGCTTCCTGTTTGATCTCACCCTCAAGGATCTTCAGGTTCCGCTGATACACAACAACAGACATGATCAGATATATCGGAACTAAAATTGCAATCAGTATAAACATCATGCTTTTCTGAATTCGTTTTCTCACTTTCTCATATCCTCCAGACTTGTATTACGCTTCTCCACCGATCCGATATCCAACACCACGAACTGTCTTGACCAGACTGCCCTGCTCACCTAACTTCTGGCGGAGTGTCCGGATATGAACATCAACCGTTCTCGTCTCTCCATCAAAATCATATCCCCAGATCTCTGTCAGTAGCTGGTCTCTTGTCAGCACGATTCCCTGATTGCGCATCAATTTCTCAAGAAGTTCAAATTCCTTCAATGTCAGCACAACTTGCTCGCCATCTACTTTTACTTCATGTTTCTTCGTATCTAAGCTGATTCCTCCAACAGAAAGTTTCGTCTTATCCTGTTGCTTTCCACTTCTGCGAAGCACTGCTTTGATTCTGGAGATCAGCTCCATCATACCGAATGGTTTTGTCACGTAATCATCCGCCCCTGAATCAAGTCCTACTACTTTATCATACTCTGAACCTTTCGCTGTCACCATGATCACAGGGATATCCTTTGTCTTTGATGAATTTTTTCCAGTTTCTTAAGAATCTCAAGTCCATCTTCCCCTGGAAGCATAATATCAAGCAAAACAAGCTCTGGCGTGTCAAACGCCAAAGCCTCCATAAATGCTGTCCCGTCTGCGAATCCTCTGGCTTCCAGTCCGGTTGTCTCCAGAGTGTAGATTACAAGTTCGCGAATGTTATCGTCATCTTCTACACAAAAAATTCATATATTTCTTTCTCCTTCTAATGCATTACAGCACTATCCTTATGCACTCCGGTAATTGCAAATTCTACCCACTCGGCAATATTTGTCGCATGGTCTCCGATTCGCTCAAGATACTTTGTAACCATGATAAAATCAAAGAGTTTTCTTCCATCACGACCATCACCCTCACGGATCAGCTGGATGATCTGATCCCGGATCTCATCAAAATAATCATCAATCTCATCATCATCATTCATGACTGTACGTGCAAGCTCCAGATCTTTCTCAACATATGCTGTTACACTGTTGCGAACCATTTTGGCTTACGCCTGTTGCCATCGCTGTCAGCTTGTCAAGATTCTCATCCATCTTCTCCCACTTGGGATGAAATGATGATCTCTGCGATATCAGAAGTCTGATCTCCGATTCGCTCCATATCTGTGATCATCTTAAGTGCTGCTGAGATTCTTCTGAGGTCTCTTGCGACCGGCTGCTGCTGGAGCAGAAGCTTCAGACAAAGTCTCTCGATATCTTTTCAATCTGATCGATCTCTTCATCTTCTTTGATCACAATCTTAGCCTGTTCCGTGTTACCTTCCTTTAATGCCTGAGTTACCTTTGCAATTGCTGTTTCACACAACTCACCCATATGTGTAAGCTGTGTATCCAAAAGATGCAGCTGCATATCATATCTGTTACGCATAAATCAACCAAACCTCCCTGTGATGTAATCCTCTGTTCTCTTATCTTCAGGAATGGAGAACAATTTCTCAGTGTCATTATACTCAATCACTTCTCCTAAGAGGAAAAATGCTGTGTTATCCGATACACGGACTGCCTGCTGCATATTATGCGTTACCATAACGATAGTATAATCCTTTTTTCAGTTCCATCGCAAGGTCTTCAATCTTAGATGTTGAGATTGGATCCAGTGCGGATGTCGGCTCATCCATCAGAATTACTTCCGGCTCAACTGCCAGTGTTCTTGCGATACAAAGTCTCTGCTGCTGTCCACCGGAAAGTCCGAGCGCACTTTTATTCAGACGGTCTTTGAGTTCATCCCAAATCGCTGCCTGACGAAGGCTTCGCTCAACGATCTCATCCAGCTGAGATTTTTTCTTGATTCCGGCAATTCTCGGTCCGTAAGCCACATTGTCATACACACTCTTTGGAAATGGATTTGGCTGCTGGAATACCATTCCAACACGATGACGCAGTGTGATCTCATCCATTTCCTTAAAAATGTCTTTGCCATCCAACAGCACATTTCCGTCAATCTTACAGTTTTCCACCAAGTCATTCATACGGTTCAGTGTCTTCAGAAATGTAGATTTTCCACATCCGGAAGGTCCGATAAATGCAGTGATCTTATTCGCCTCGATCTTCATATTCACATCTTTGAGTGCATGGAAGTCTCCATAATGAAGATTCAGATGGCTGATATCAAATTTATAATCATTTGCTTTTTTGCTTCCATTTTATTAATTATCCTTTCCACATGCCAGTCAACGAAATGATTGACATAGAAATTATCTGTTAGCTTCCTCTTTCATTTTCTGTCTTTAGTTTCCCGAATTCTTCTTATTAATGTGTCGGCTCAATGCATTTGCACCAATGCTGAACAGCAGAACAAGAATCATCAGGATTGCTGCTGACAGATTTGCAAGATTCGGATCCTGTCCATTGATCTGAAGTCCCCAGATCTGCAATGACAATGTCTCTGCCGGACGGAAAATATTCAGCGGGCAGGTTGGGGATGTCAGATTCCAGTTGTTCCAGCGCAGATCTGTTCCTGATCCTGTTGTATACAGAAGTGCTGCCGCCTCACCAAATCCTCTTCCTGCTGCCAGGATGACACCTGTCATGATTCTTGGGATACACGCCGGGATCAACACATGATAAATGGACTGCCATCTTGTTGCTCCAAGTCCAAGACTTGCCTGCAGGTAATGTCCCGGCAGACCATTGATTGCGTCCTCTGTCGTTGTTGTGATAACTGGGATCGCCAGAATGGAAACTGATAATGCTCCTGCGAGAAGACTTTTTCCAAGTCCGAAAAACACAAGAAATACCAGATATCCAAACAATCCAACAACAATGGACGGAAGCGAAGAAAGTGTCTCAATACAGATTCTTAGAAATTTTGTAAGAAATCCTTTCTTCGCATACATTGCCAGATAAATTCCGGCTGTCACTCCAAGCGGAATGGAGAATAACAGCGAAATAAATACTAGATAAATTGTATTGAACAACTGGTTTCCGATGCTTCCTTTTCTCGCAAAGGCAAACATCTCCGGTGTTGCTCCTGTAAATCCTTTGATAATTACATAAGATGCAAATCCAATCAATAATGTAAAGAAGAACACTGCGATCAGATAAAACACGCCGGTCATTATTTGATTTATTCCACGCGCACGTTGTACTCGATTCATCTATTTGCTCCCCCTTACTCTTGGTCTTTCTTCGGTCTTGAAAAATAATGGATCAGCAGGATGAATAACAGAGATAATAAGAACAATAACAATGCCATTGTCCAGAGTGCTGTCTTCATCTCACCACCCTCCGTTGCATTTCCCATCTGTGCTGCGATTTCTGTAGTCAAACTCTTTGTTGTGGAGAATAATCCCTTTGGAAGAGCTGTTGTCTGTCCAATTACCATTGCAACCGCAAGTGCCTCACCGAATGCTCTCGCAAGTCCGAGAATAATTCCTGAAAGAATTCCTGAACCTGCTGCCGGAATGACAACTTTATAAATGGACTGCCATCTTGTAGAACCCAGTCCGTAGGCTGCCATACGGTAATCTTTTGGCACAGAATGAATGGAATCTGCTGCCACATTACTGATGGTTGGGAAGATCATCAGTGCCAAAAACAATCCCTGCCGCAAGAACTGAATGTCCAACTTGTAAATGAAATACTTTCTTAATTGCCGGAATCAGGACTGTAAGTCCAACCCATCCATAAACAACTGATGGAATTCCTGCGAAAATTTCAACGATTGGTCTGTAAAACTTTTCTCCGAATTTCGGCGCGATCTCAATCATAAAGATTGCAGAACCTACTGCAAATGGAGTCGCGATCAGAAGTGCCAGACCACATGTACATAGAGAACCCACGATAAAGATCAATGCTCCGACAGTTCCACCCCCCTGTGCATTATCTTCCGGGTTCCAGTCTGTCGATCCTAAGAATTCAAATATGGAATGACCAAATATCGTAAATGTACCGGATCCCTTATATATAAGAAAGGCTCCGATACAGATTGTGATGGCAATAACAAGCAAACCGCCCGCTGTCATCAGTCCTCTCCATGCATACTCTTTTGTAAACATGTTTTGTTTCTTCATATTTTCACCTTTTATCAGTGAAATGTACTGCTGTTCTGAATTTTTCCCGGAACACACAGTACATTTCATAGCTTTTCACTTTATGCTATTAGTGCTCTGTTACAGTCATCTTAGATGCAACACCATAACCAAGTTTCTCCATCTGAGCGCCATATTCATCACCTGTGATATAATCAAGGAATGCTTTTGTCACTTCATTTGGTTCACCCTTTGTGTACATATGCTCGAATGTCCATACAGGATATTTTCCGCTGTAAGTATTCTCAAGTGTTGGCTCAACATCATCAATTGCTACTGTCTCAACACCTGCATCTCCTGTCAGATAAGAAAGTGCTACATAACCGATTGCTCCGTTTGTACTCTTTACATTTGTAAGAAGAACTCCGGAATCATCTGTTTCCATGGATGTGTTAGAAGCTTCTTCGTTTCCGTCCAGTGCATATTTCTGGAATGTTGCTCTTGTTCCTGAAGACTCAGGACGTGTTACAAGAACGATATCCTCATCCGGTCCTCCAACATCTTTCCAGTTTGTTGTCTTTCCTGTGAAGATGGAGATCAACTGCTCTTTTGTAAGACTCTTAACACCTGCTTTTGCAACATCTTTGTTTACGATTGGTGCCATAGTTACAACACATACCTGATGATCTACAAGCTCTTTTGCTGCTGTCTCATCCAGTTTATCTTCTGCTGCTACATCAGAGTTACCGATATCTACAGTTCCTTCTGATACCTGCTTCAGTCCTTCTCCTGAACCGCCTGCATCGATTGTGATAGATACATCCGGATGATCATTTAGAAACGAATCTGCTGCATCATCAGCAAGTGGTTTCAGTGCTGATGAACCGGCTGCTGTGATTGTTCCGCTTAATGAGCTGTCACTGCTCTCTGTATTTGTATCTGCTGCATTATCTGAAGTTTCGTTTGATGAACTTCCACATCCAACTGCCATTGTTGCTGTCATACCTGCTACTGTAAGTAATGCGATAAACATTTTTCATTTTCATATCAATTATCTCCTTTACATTTCATACACATTTCTAATCCCACTGCATTTTCCTTTTTTTATTTTCTGCAGCCATTTATGCTTCCCTCAAGCACAGTACATATGTTACGTAAGAAATGTAAAGTCTGAAATCAACCAAATGTTAAGTTTATGTAAAACAACAACAGGTGTTTTTTCGGATTTGTGCAGATCCTGGACGGAGTACTTTTTTGTATATCAGGAAAACACTTTCCTAATATACAAAAAGAGAGGCCTCTCAACCTCTCTCACAAATCATCTCTTTATCTGAAGCAAACACATAAGGACTACGCCCAGAATCAGACCACCGAGAAAACAGACAATATATCCAAGAACCACCTTTCGATTTCCCCTTTCACAGCTTGTCTTCCTGATGTCATTATATGAAGCTTTCTGCGAAAATATTCCTTCTAATCTTCAAGTGTTCCCCTTGCCCAACGAATCAGCCATAGAATACTCCAAGTCAGCAACACTCCCATAATCACACCGACAATATTGATTCCTGCTTCATCCCACTGACAGTGTCTTCCTACGATCAGAACCTTGTGTGCCTCATCTGCAATTGCCAGGATCGTACAAAGTCCGAATACCGCACACGCCGCTTTCCAGGCTTTCATCACATTCTTCATTGCCAGAACCAATAATCCTGATTCCATGAAATAAACGATAAAGTGTGCCCATTTTCTCAGATACATATGCACATAATCCACACTGTCCTGTGGAAAAAAAGTGCTGTTGGATCCATTCTGCCATCGGCAGACTGGTTGCTGCTGTCTGTGGTCCATTCTGGCTTGACAAAACTAAAAGAAGGATCAGCCAAATGATTGCCGGCAAAATGAGATCATCGTCAATTTCCTGTTCTTCTCTCTATTCGTTTTCTTATTGCTCTTCAAAAATCTACTCCTAACTGATATACTGCTTTCTTTTTCGCCCATTATACCATGTAGAAATTCTTTGTCAAATTTTCATTTCTTGTCTTACTTATACGTTAAACAAGTAATTCGCAATCCCATACATCTACGCCACTGTCCTGGAACACGCCATGCAGACGTTCATGCAGCTGCTCCTTTGTCACATCTTTCTTTAGAATCACCTGAATGAATCCGCCTCCGCCGGCTCCTGATATAAACTTCCCATCGATCAGGTCTTCACATACAAGAAGGATCTGATCGATACAGGTATTGGTTGTACCGGCATCCAACATACAGGATAATTTCCAATGTTGGTTTAAAAGCTCAGCAAATTCGTCAATATCTCCCTGCTCCAGTGCAAAACGCATTAACACGGCGATTGCCTTCATCTCCTTTAATGCCTTCAATGATTCTGGTCTGCTTCCGATATAGCTACCAACCACATCACGCAGCAGATTTCTTGCGAGACGCCTCTGGCCAGTATAAATCAATGCGAAACGTTCTTTCAGTTCTTTCTTTCCCTCTTCCGGCATTTCTATCTTCTCTACAACAAGATTCTGGGCAATCCCCGGTTTTGTTGAGATCAGTTTAATTCCTTCTGTCAGTCCGCCAACCTGATCCTGCCATCCGCCTCCGGTACTCATGATCTGCTCCATACCAAGGACAACATCATAGATCTCTGCATCTGTACGCTCCTGACCAAGAAATTCAAAAATTCCCTTTACGCACGCTCCTGATAAGATACTGCTTGTTCCAAGCCCTGATCCTTTCGGTACTCCATAAACCTGGGTAGAAAGATAGATTCCTCCTCCCATCCGCTTTAAAATCTCCTGAAGATCTGCTTCTTCCTTGACCGGGATAATTCCACAGGCGATCAAAGCTGCTTTATGCAGTGCAAATGAATCATATGGATTATGACAATCCTGGATCTCAGCTGCACTGTCTACAGTTGTATAGACTCCGATATCCTTACTTTCAAATTCCACATGAAGCTCATCTAATCTCTTCACCGTGATCTGTACCGGATAGATTCCTCTTAATTTCATTGCAGCATTAAGAACCACTCCACCCTTTTCATTACAATGTGGTGGTGTATCCGTCCAGCCTCCGCCCCAAGTTCACACGGACCGGAAGGGCGATATCAACCTGATCTTTTACAATTCTATATCCTGCACTATCCGGAAGTTTCTTCTCTGCTTCTTCATAAA
>ENA-OQHD01000428-OQHD01000428.1-human-gut-metagenome-genome-assembly--contig:-NODE-428-length-15607-cov-5.357171_pt1 | contig 15607 bp, 15 predicted proteins | sample MGYA00242560_ERZ504711 | MGnify/ENA primary metagenome ERZ504711 (study PRJEB26092, sample SAMD00036198) | human gut metagenome | host: Homo sapiens | study: EMG produced TPA metagenomics assembly of...
GCCTCAACCTCCTGCTCTTCTGTGTAATGCACGCGGATCGTCGTCTTTGGCTGATCCAGTCCGTACTGGGAAAGATCCGATGCGTTGTACGTAACAAGATCTCCAAAGCTAAGAGATGCCACCGCACTTGTCATGGTGCCGATCGAATCCGCATCACCGCCATGTGCCGCTCCATCTGCGTCCACAACCTGCCATTCATCCGTCTGGAGTGCCGAATCAGCAGCGCTTACTTCTTTTGTCAGCGTATATCCGTTCTCACCCTCCACCTGCAGCTTTGTAATGTTTTCCGCCGTCACAGATGGCATGGATTCCGTTGTCGCCCACTCCATCATATCAGACGGGAACATCGTTCCAAGCGATGTGCTTACCAGATAAACCTTACTCGTATCATCGTTCAGATAAATATAGTATCTGCTCGAGCTGTTCTTATCTCCGACATGAATCGTCGTTTTCTCGTCTCCCGCAGTCACTATAACCTCCTGAGACGGCGTCTCGAGCCCGAAATCGGCCATAGAATCGATTTCATCGCCTTCAATGACTCTTTCTGCTGTCATGCTGCTAAGAGAGCTTAAAACGCTCGTTATCTTGCCCTCATCCAGTGGGAATCCATCCTCCTGGTCGTATGTCCAGATATCGGTATCATCGTCTCCTGCTGTTTTCGTAAAAGACACCGTCTCTCCGTTGATCCGGAACGAAAGCGCTGTTACATCATCTTTTGAAAAATCAACCACTTTTTCGGCGTCTGCACCAGAATCCGAACTGCTGCTGTCCGCATCGGCGGTGCTGTTTTTCTTCGTCAGCACCACCAATACGGCAAGAAGCAGTACCAAAAGGATCAGGCAGGCCGCCATCTTTTCCTTTTTTCTTCATCACTGTTTTCTCCTCTTCATCCAGATCATCACGCCAATCACAACAAGTACCAGCGGAATTCCCGCAATGGTAATAATAGACCAGGTGTTAACTGCTCCCTGTGTAAATACCAGGTTTGTATAGCTTGTGCTCTTGCTTGGAATAACAACGGTCTGCTCCACATCACACATGGAGGTCAGTGCAGTCGCTGCCAGCTTCGAGTTCGCACCGCTGATTGCCTGGTCAATCTGGCTGCTCAGCATCGATGCACTCGAGAAATAAATAATCTGTGTCTCTTTATCATCTACGGTCTCTGTGATGGAAACGCCAAGGTCAAATGCGCCCGTCTCACTGTCCGCGCTCTTCGACCAGGTGCTGTTCTCCGGATCATTTTCAATATAAGCGTCCTCGGTGGTCGTCAGAAGGCTCTTGATCGTAATGGTATCACGATAAGAATCGAGCTTCTGAATTGCCTGTGCAACCGGCATCAGAATGTAATTACTCTTTACTTCGGTTGTAATGTCATCACTCTGAATGTTCGGCAGCAGATAATACGGCATCTGCGGATAATAATGCTGGGAATCGGTCTCTACAACAATTCCACTGGAGCGTTTCACGCCGTAGTTCTCCAGTATGGAATCCAGATTCGGCATATCCGTTCCGGTATAGCTGGTGAACATCAGAAGTTTTCCGCCGTTTTCCAGGTAGGTAATGACTTTATTTGCCTCATCCTCGGAGAAATCGGTGGTTGGGGACATGATTACAAGCTCCTCGGCATCCTCCGGAATATCATCTGTCATCAGAGCAAGATCACTGATCTCCACATTGTTTTTGTTAATGGCATCACTGAAGTTTGTAGAGAGATCACTCTCGGAAGCCTCGCCGTGGCCGGTTACCCAGTAAACCTTCGGGTTGTTTTCACTCGTCACATACGTGATAGCACTGGTAATCTGACCCTCGCCGTCAAAGCCGGTCGTCTGTGTCTGATAGGTCTGATAGTTCGTGGAAGTCTCCCACATATCACTGTTGCTGACCACCTTGCTCTTGTCACCGCATACGGCAATCACACTATTTGCAGCTACCGTCTGATCGGTATACTGACTCGTAAATTTCGGATACAGATCCGGGTCTTTTGTCTCTACTTTGATATGGTCAGAAAGCTCATCGTAGTGCTCCAGCAGCTTCTTGATCGTATCGTTTTCGCTGCCTTTCTGTACGATATAGTACAGGGTGACGTCTTGATCGAGGTCCTTTAATGCCGTTTTCGTCTCATCTGTAATGGAGTACATTTTCTGGGTACTCAGGTCAATCTGCGTTTTACTGGTCGGAATCTGTGCCACAATCAGGTTAATAACTACAATCACGGCCAGAACAATCACCGTCATAATCGAAGAATAAGAGCCCTGTTTCAGGTGCTTTTTCTGCTCCTCGCCGGTAAACACTTCCTTCAGATGTTCTTTGGAGAACGTCCTTTTTCAGCATTTTCGTTTAATATTCAAAATTCAATTTTATGCTGTTTCCTTTTCTTTCATTTTCGCTGCTCATCGTCTCCACCTCCTAATTCCAGCGTTTCTTCTGCAGGGACTGCATTGCAAGGAAAGTGCAGATTGCAATGACGGACAGGTAGTAAACAACACCGCCAATGTCCAGAATACCGTTCACAAAGTTATCCATATGGCCTGCCATGTTGAATACACCGAGCAGATCCTGGATTTTGCCCTCGAGAAGGGTGGATTTTGTGAAGTAAACTGCCGTCAGCGCGCCTTCGCCGATCACGGCAATCACACCTGTAATGATCGGGTTTTTAATCATACTGCCGATCCAGAGGCATACCAGTGCAATGATGATAAAGAAAGCAAAGAAAGAGCTTCCGGCTCCTTCCGGGAAGAAGTTTGCGATACCGCTCTCCACGTAGCACAGGAACAGGATCACAAAGCCGACAACGGCTGCGATGACCTGGCTCTCGGTGATGGAGGAAACGAACACACCGACCGAAATATAGGCTGCTCCCAGCAGGAAATAGCCAAGGATCGAAGTGTAGGATACAGCGTAGGAAACTGTTCCGTGGGTTCCAAGAAGCAGCGGATACAGGCACATAATCAGCACTGGAATCACATAAATGGTGAGAAGTGCCAGATATTTTCCAAGGATAATATCGGAAATTTTTACCGGTGCGGTAAGGAGCAGCTGATCCGTCTTATTTTTCTGCTCCTCCGACAGGACACGCATTGTCAGAACCGGTACTGCGATCAGCAGAATAAATGCGGAATTCTGCAGCGCGTATCCGATCTCCGGGTAACCCTGCTGCAGGTTGATGGCCGTAAAATACAGGCCGAACAGCGCCAGAGTAAACGCCATAAACAGATATCCGATCATGCTTGTCAGATAGCTTTTTCAACTCTTTTTTCATAAATCGCCGTCATTGTGCGTCTCCCTCCTCCTGTTTTGTTTCAGCGGCTGATTCCGCTGCATCTGTGCTTTTTTGCTTCAGACGTTTCCCCGACAGCCGTTTTGTCTGCTTCTGGTTCACATTCTTTTTCACATTCTTTTGTTTCAGCTGTCTTTCTCTGCATTTTTTCAGCTTTCTTGCAGCCTTTCCGGAATCATCGGTCAGCTCCAGGAAGACGTCTTCCAGAGACATCGAGGAGGAAGTCAGCTCGAGGATCGGGCAGTTGGCCTTTGCCAGTGCATAGAACAGCTCCTCGCGGATATCCTTATCCTTTTCAGTGGTAATTTTTTCACCTTAATCTGCTCCTCATTCGGCGTATTTTCATATTGGATCTCTTTTGCATCGAGCGCATTAAGCGCCGGAACCAGCTGCTTTCTCGTTCCGTGAACGGTACATGTAACCGTGTTTGATCCAAGCATCAGTTTACTTAAGTTTTCCGGGGTATCACTCGCAACGAGCTGTCCCTTTGCGATAATCATGACGTAATCGCAGACGGCGCTGACCTCGGAGAGGATATGGGAACTTAAGATAACGGTATGTTTTTTGGCCCAGTGATTTAATCAGATCGCGGATCTCAATGATCTGCTTCGGGTCCAGACCTACGGTCGGCTCGTCGAGAATGATGATCGGCGGATAACCGAGCACCGCCTGTGCCAGTCCGACTCTCTGACGGTATCCTTTCGACAGGTTCTTGATCAGACGGTTCTGCATATCGGTGATCTTCACCAGATTCATGACCTCAAGAATCTGTTTCTTTCTCTGATCCTTTGGAATTTTCTTTAATTCCGCCACGAATTTCAGATATTCCAGAACGGTCATGTCCGTGTAGACCGGCGGCAGCTCCGGCAGATAGCCGATGCATTTTTTTAGCCTCCTCCGGCTCCTCCAGGATGTTGTGGCCGTTGATCAGCACTTCGCCCTCCGTAGATGCCAGATAGCCGGTGATGATGTTCATGGTCGTTGATTTTCCGGCTCCATTCGGGCCAAGAAATCCATAGATCTGGCCTTCTTCTACGGTAAAACTCAGGTTATTGACAGCTACGTGGTCGCCATAGCGTTTCACCAGGTTTTTAACCTCTATCAATGTTCCTTCCTCCTTGTTTCTTAAAGCAGTTCCGGCCCGCCCTTGGGGGTGAAAGAGCCGGAGATGCTCTCATTTTCTAAAGACACTTTATCTTATTCTGAAAATGTGATAATTTGCATGGAAATTTGTGAAAAACAGTGAAGCCATGGAGCAGTTTGTTTGTTTTTCGAACGAAAATCATTTCTTTACCATAAGAATCATGTATACTATAACGTATCCGCGGACGGACGCTTTTCCATTTTTGTTCCGCCGCAAAATATTACGCCGGACTTTTTCCCGTCCGGGACTGGAGATTTTAGGAGACTCTATGAATAAAAAATGACTACTACTGGGCCAAGTATATGCTGATTTTCGGCTTTTCTGCATCTCTTTTGGCACCTCGATTTTTCCTGAAAACCGAACACGCCCCCGATGAGGCGATGCGGATGCTGATTCCGGAATACATCGTCTCACACCACACACTGCCGAACGGCATGGAAGAATCGGTGCGCCATCCGCTGTGGGGATTCTCCTATGCGCTGTATCCGTATCTGACCGCGATCATCAGCTCCGTGTTTATGGTCATTACATCGCTGTTTACGAAAAGTGCAGCGGCTCTTTTAACTGCCGCTCGCCTCACCAGCGTCCTTTCCGGCACCGGCACACTGATCGTTGTGTTTCTGATCGGCGAAGAGCTCTTTGAACGGCGCGAATCCGCACTGCTCGGCGGTATTTTCGTCGGTTTTCTGCCGCAGTTTGTGTTCCTCTCCTGCTATGTGAACAACGACTCGTTCGCCGTTTTCACGGTCGCACTGATCATCTATTTCTGGATTCGCGGCATGAAAAGCGCATTCTGCAAAAAAGACTGTATCGGCCTGGGAGCAGGCTGCGGACTCTGCGCGCTGTCGTACTATAACGCCTACGCGTACCTGCTGTGCAGCATTCTGCTGTTCTTCGCGCTGATGATTCATTTCCGGAAACCGGCAAAAGAAATTTTTGTCAAAGCGCTGGCTGTTTTCGCTATCGCCTTCCTGATCGGCGGCTGGTTCTTCATCCGCAATGCCGTCATCCACGACGGCGATCTGCTCGGCATGCGCACCTCGAATGAATCCGCAGCGCTGTACGCAGCCGATGAATACAAACCAGAGAATCGTCAGACCCCGGCATCCGAAGGCTGGAACTTCCAGCAGACGTATTTACAGACCCCGGAGGGCCGCACCTCCAACTGGCTGTTCTCGACCGTCAGCAGCTTCATCGGCTCGTTCTCCTACATGACCGTCCATCTCCCGATGGTGCTTTATCTGCTGTACGGCGCCCTGATGGCATTCGGATTCCTAGTGTTTTTGTTCCTCGGCATGGTTCCGCACTGGTTCCACAAAAAGCCGCAGCTTCTCCTCTTTGTGATGCTGTTCCTCGCCTGCCTGGTCACGCTGTTCATGGACATGTACAACACGTATTTCAGCGATTACCAGTCTCAGGGCCGTTACCTGATGCCGGCGCTCGTCCCTCTGATGATCTGGATCGACGACGGCTACTCTTCTCTCACCGCGAAACTTCCCGCCGAGTGGAAGCGCGCCTCCTGCCATCTGACACTCCTGCCTGGAACGATCTGGCTGGTACTGTTCCTCATCAGCTACATCGGATTTCTGATTCCGGGCTGCTGTATGGCATCCTAAACGTTTTCAGAACGTCAAAAAGCGCTGCAAAGAACTTTTTTCTTCTGTTCTTTGCAGCGCTTCTTTTACTTTTTTTGAACTTTTTTACTGAATCGGCTCCTTCGCCGGTGTTCCCGCTTTTCTCGGGTACTTTTTCGGCGTTGCCTTCCCCTTCTCGATACAGACAAACGATCGCTCATCCTCGGTTCCCGTAAGCTGGAAATAGACCGGCTCTTTTGCTTCGCCGCCGAGCACATGAATCGCTTTTTGAGCTGCGGCAAGCTCCTCATTCAATTTGCCCGATTTATACGAAACAAACCGTCCGCCCACCTTCACATACGGCAGACAGTACTCCGAAAGCGAGCTTAAATTCGCCACCGCGCGTGATACCACGAGATCAAACTGCTCCCGGTAATCCTTCTGGCGTGCGAAATCCTCGGCTCTTCCGTGAACCGCCGTGATTTTCGAAAGGCCAAGCTGTCCGATCACCTCATTCAGGAATTTCACTCTCTTATTCAGTGAATCCAGCAGTACAACTTCCACCTCCGGAAACGCGATTTTCAGTGGGATTCCCGGAAAACCGGCTCCCGTTCCCACATCGAGAATGCGTCCCGCCTGTGCCACATCACAGACCTTCACCAGCGACAGGCTGTCGAGGAAATGCTTCGTAATCACCTGATCAAACTCCGTAATCGCCGTCAGATTCATAAACGAGTTCCACTCCACCAGCAGCTCATAATACTGCAGGAACTGCGTCTTCTGCTGTTCGGAAAGTGTGATTCCAAGCTCAAAAAGGCCGCGCTCAAATCCTTCAAGATTGTATTCTTTCATGTTGTTCTCCGTTCTACTCTATTCTTCCAAGTGCCCGCTGCACTTTTTGTTCCTGTCCACGCAGTATCAAAACACTTGCTGTTTCGCTGCATAAGAATGTAATTCAGGCATGCATATCTGTCCTTTATTTATGTCCCAGATACACCAGCAGAACCGAAATATCCGCCGGGGAAACACCCGAAATACGTGACGCCTGGCCGATGTTGATCGGACGGTACAGGTTCAGCTTCTGTTTCGCCTCGATGCGCAGGCTCTGGATCTCGTCGTAATTGATGTTCTCCGGGATCTTCTTCTCTTCCATCTTCTTAAACTGCTCCACCTGCTTCATCTGGCGCTTAATGTAGCCGTCGTACTTGATGTTGATGTTGACCTGCTCCTGCACATCCTCCGGCAGCTTGGGTCTTTTCGGATCTACTTCCGCCAGCATCTTATAATTCAGCTCCGGTCGGCGGATCAGCTCTGCGAGCGAACTTCCGCCGGAAAGCAGCGTTGATCCATACTCTTCCAGAAGCTCATTGATGTTCGAGCTCGTTCCCACATACGTATTCTCCACGCGCTCAATCTCTTCCTGAATCCGCTGTTCTTTTACTTTCAGTGCCTCATACTGCTCCTCGCTGATCAGACCCACGCGGTAGCCGTATTTGCGCAGACGCAGATCCGCGTTGTCCTGACGGAGCAGCAGACGGTATTCCGCGCGGCTCGTCATCATACGGTACGGCTCATGGTTCTCTTTCGTCACGAGGTCGTCGATCAGAACGCCGATATACGACTCCGAACGGTCGAGCACCAATTTCTCTTTTCCCTGTACGCAAAGCGCTGCGTTGATACCCGCGATCAGACCCTGTGCCGCAGCCTCTTCATATCCCGAACTACCGTTAAACTGGCCGCCGGAAAACAGATTTTTGATCGCCTTGAACTCGAGGGACGGCAGAAGCTGTCTCGGGTTGATGCAGTCGTACTCGATCGCATACGCATTCCGCACAATTTTTGCATGCTCCAGACCCGGCACGGTGTGATACATCGCAATCTGCACATCCTCCGGCAGCGAGCTTGACATGCCGCCGACGTACATCTCGTTCGTGTATCGTCCCTCCGGCTCCAGGAACACCTGATGGCGGTTTTTATCGGCAAATTTTACAACTTTATCTTCAATGGATGGACAGTACCGCGGGCCTGTTCCCTCGATCATGCCGGAATACAGCGGCGACCGGTCGAGGTTTTCGCGGATAATTTTGTGCGTTTCTTCATTCGTATACGTCAGCCAGCAGGATTCCTGATCGATCTGTACGCTCTCCGGATCGGTCGAGAATGAGAACGGCACAACGCGCTCATCGCCAAACTGCTCTTCCATTTTCGAAAAGTCAATGCTCCGCTTGTCAATACGCGCCGGTGTTCCTGTTTTAAAACGCACCATCTCCACGCCGTTCGCTTTCAGGGAATCCGTCAGATGCGTCGCCGCCTGCAGGCCGTTCGGGCCGGTATACGTGCTCACATCGCCGTAAATGCACCGTGCATTCAGATAAACGCCGGTACAGAGGACGGCAGCCTTACAGTGGTAAACCGCGCCGGAAACGGCCTTTACACCCGTCAGAACACCGTCTTCCACGATCAGCTCCGCAATCTCCATCTGGCGGATCGTCAGATGATCGGTATTTTCGAGAACCTCGCGCATCGACTGGCTGTACGCCCGCTTATCCGCCTGCGCACGCAGCGAATGCACCGCCGGTCCCTTCGATTGATTCAGCATTTTCGACTGTATGAACGTTTTGTCAATATTTTTGCCCATCTCGCCGCCGAGCGCGTCGATTTCTTTTACGAGGTGTCCCTTCGACGTGCCTCCGATATTCGGGTTGCACGGCATCATGGCGATGCTGTCGACACTTACCGTAAATACAACCGTTTCCAGCCCCATCCGCGCTGCCGCAAGCGCTGCCTCGCATCCCGCATGGCCTGCGCCGATGACGGCAATATCAATTGTTTCTTCTAAAACTGCCATTTTTCTTTTATCCTCTTTCTCTATCTACAGCTTCAGATTCTGTCTTAAGCTTTTTACTCTGTCAAAATCCGGCTGTCGTTCCTTGTAACTCTATTCCGGCAGATCTTCGTAATCTGCATTTGCTGCCTTTATTTACCTGTACAGAATTTGCTGAAAATCTCATTCACAAGGTCCTCTCCACCGCTTCACCGATGATCGAACCCAGCTCCTCATACGCATTCATAAGATCAATGGAAAATGAAATCCTCCGGCTACCCATTTCGATGCTTTCTGCCGTCAGTTCCAGACTCTTTTTTGCTGCAAGAAGCGCCTGCTTGTGGCGCGCATTCGTGATGTAAACCTCATCGTTGAACGAAATTTCGCCCTGGAAAAACATCTTTTCATCTGTTCCTCCAGCTCTTCCATACCCGTCTCTTCCCGCGCGGAAATGCTGATGACCGGAGCGCCTGTCTTTTGCTCCATCTCCTCTTTTTCGATCACCGCAGTCAGATCCGACTTATTCAGCAGCACAATCGCCTTGCGACCTTTCAGGATTTCCATGAATTTTTGCATCATTCTCATCGAGCGGCACGGATGCATCCACCACATAGAGAATCAGATCTGCGTCCTTTGCATGCTCCAAAGCACGATCCACACCGATTTTCTCGACCGTATCCGCCGTTTTTCGGATCCCCGCCGTATCCAGAATCCGAAGGGAAATGCCCTTTAAGACCAGATTTTCCTCGAGCACATCGCGCGTCGTTCCGGCGATATCCGTTACAATCGCCTTTTCCTCTCCGGCCAGCAGATTCAAAAGCGACGATTTTCCGGCATTCGGCTTTCCAAGAATAACTGTCTTGATGCCCTCCTGGATCATCTTACCCTCATCCGCAGATGCCAGGAGCTTTTCAACCTGCTTTTTCTGCTCCGCAACAACCACGGCCAGCCGCTCCGGGTATCCGTCCAGACTGATGTGCTCCGGGTCATCAAGCGCCGACTCGATAAACGCGATCTCATAAATCAGCTTCTCGCGAATTGCCCGGATCGCCTTTTTCACCGTTCCGCGAAGCTGGCTCTCGGAGCTTTTTAAGGCATACGCACTCTTTGCCGAGATGACATCCATAACCGCCTCGGCCTGCGTCAGATCCATTCTTCCGTTCAGAAACGCCCGTTTCGTAAACTCACCCGGATCTGCCGCCCGCGCACCGGCATTTAAGACTGCCTCGAGCACTTTTTTCACCGCCAGCACCCCGCCGTGACAGTCGATCTCGACGGTATTCTCACCCGTATATGTTTTCGGCCCTTTCATCACCATGACAAGGACCTCATCAATCACTTCCTCCCCTTCGGTAATCCATCCATAATGAATCGTATGGGATTTGACCGTAGAAAGCTGTTTTCCTTCCTTTTTTTGCACGGAATACGCGATCTGCCACTTCGAACGCATCGTTTCCGCTGATTCTTACAATACCAATTCCCGCCGGCGCCATCGCTGTGGACACTGCGGCAATTGTATCATCCAAATGAAATCCTGCCATTGTTTCCAGTCCTTTCTAAAACCTCTCTTTTTGGGGATCCCAATATTCAGATCCACATTTTTTCTTTCCTTTCGCATGGCTCTGAATAGTTCCATTTTATCAGAAAACCATAAAAGACGGTACCCCGTATTTTACACAGGTACCGTCTTTTTGCATATTTTTTACGCTTTCTTATCGTTTCGGCGCTACAACAACGTGACGATATGGCTCGCTGCCCTCGCTGTAGGTCTCCACAAATTTATTTCCCTGCAATGCAGAGTGGATGATTCTTCTCTCATAAGGATTCATCGGCTCCAAAGAAACCGGTCTTCTGGTCTTTTTCACTTTGTAAGCGATGTTTCTTGCCAGGTTTTCCAGTGTTTCTTTTCTGCGCTTGCGGTAATTTTCCGTATCAAGTTTGACACGAACGTAATCCTTCTGCTCTTTATTGACTACAAGGCTGGTCAGATACTGAAGGGAATCCAGCGTCTGTCCTCTTTTTCCGATCAGGATGCCCATATCCTCACCGGCAAAATCAACTTCAAGAGAACCATTCTCGGCATTGTACTCCATCTGGATCTCAACTGGGAGCTCCATAGCTTTGAACACGCCGCTTAAGAACTCAAGTGCCGTTGCCTTGATCTGGGCGATTTCCTCGTCTGTTCTCTGAACTACTTCACGCTCTTCTCTTGGCTCGGAGCGTCTTGCAGTTTCTGCCTGACGCGGAGCAGATTTTCTTTCCGTTTCTTTCTTTACAGCTTCTTTTTTCTCTGGTTTCTGGGGTGCTTCCGGTTCTTTTTCCGGTGCGGCTTTTACAGCGGCACGGATCACAGCCGGTTTACTTCCGATTCCAAAGAATCCGGAACTGCCTTCGCTGATGACCTGGATCTCCAGTTTATCGCTGGCAGCCTGAAGCTCGATGCAGGCTTTTGTAATGGCGTCGTCCACGGATTTTTGCGGATACTTCGATAAACTCCATAAAGATTTACCCCTATTTTTCTTTTTGCTGTTCTTTTCATCAAACTGTTTTACCATGTTTGCTTTCGCAGCGATGCTTCCGGCGCGGTATTCCTGATTGCTGTTGTAATACTCAGTCGAAGCCTTTCTTGCTGCCTCTTTTTCCTCAGCAGACGGCTCTTCGTTCTCCTGTACCTGAATATTACGCACACTCTGCGTTGCAGCCTGTGTGATTTTCTGCGGCGGAAGGCCGGCTTTTTCTCTCTTCTTTGCAGCTTTTTCCTGGTTTTTGCGGATCACCTCATCCATGTCGATCGAGGACATATGGCGGTTGATGATAACCTGCTGTACACTTCGAACGAGCGCACCGGCGATCCAGTAAATACCAATACCGATGGAGAATGATAAACACATAAATGCGGAGAAAACAGGCATTACCGTGTTCATGGTCTTCATGGAATTTTCCATGGAGTTTGCTGTCTTATTTCCGTTGTTGGAAGATGGTGCCTGCGGCATCAGCTTGTAGTTCAGCCACTGGGTAAACCATGCCAGAACCGGCACCAGAATTGCTCCTGCAATCAGAAGCGCAGATCCGTTTGCCATACCCTCACGGATGACATCCATCGGAGACTGTGTAATATTAAATCCAAGGAACATGTTAATATGTTTGGAATCCGCTGCGGTTTTTGTAATGGTATCCGCAATGCCAGAGAACTGACTGATATCTGCCAGTTTCTCCCACTGGGACGGTTTCAGCACATAAAACATGTCCAGAAGGTTGTTTTCGGTTAATGTTTCACTTACTTTACTGTACATGGTAACACGGTTATCTGTGATAAACTGTGTCAGAATTCCAGAATATCCTGATACACCCATCATCTGTGTTGTCAGTCCCTGGAATACATTGCGGACACTTCCGATATATCCCGGAATATGATAGATAACCTGGTACAGCGCAAGCAGAATCGGCATCTGAATCAGCAGTGTACTGCAGCTTCCTGTCGGGGAGACACCGTATTTCTGATAAACTGCCATGGTCTCTTCAGATTTTTTCATCTGAGAAGCCTGGTCTTTTTTGTTCTGATATTTCTTTTCAATTCTCTGCAGATCCGGCTGCATTACGCTCATCATCTTCGACATCTTCTGCTGCTTGATCTGAAGCGGCGTCAGAACGAGATAAATGATAATCGTATACAGAATAATCGCAATACCGATGTTCGGAATTCCAATTTTTTCCAGACAAAAATAAATTCCATTGATCAGCCAGCCGAGGATCTGGCATACCCACCCGATAATCGGCCACGTTGACTTACTCAGTACGATATCCAAAACGTCTTTTCCTCCTTATTTATCTACGGCACAGGGTCGTAACCTCCGTGTGAAAACGGGTTACATCTCAGTATTCTCCATAATGCCAGCAGACTTCCTTTGAAAGCACCATATTTCTGAATCGCTTCCAGCCCGTACTGCGAGCAGGTCGGCGTATAAGGGCAGTGCACCCTCTTCAGAGGAGACAGGTACTTCTGATAAAACCGGATACCTTTTATCAATACCGTCTTCATTCTTCTGTTTCCTTTAATATATGATGCAGTTTTCCCAGATGCAAAAGTGCTCCCTCTATCTCGAAATACGTACAGTTTTTTGCATTAACTCTTGCGATCACAACTACATCCATTCCACACTGAAATTCCTCTTCATGCAGACGATAACTCTCCCGGATCAGTCTCGCCAGATGGTGGCGCACAACGCTGTTTCCAACCTTTTTTACTTACTGAAATTCCAATCCGGTTCCGTCCCAGCTGATTTTTCTTCACATACATGACCAGAAATCGGTTTGCAAACGATGTTCCCTGCTTATAAATCAGCTGAAAATCTCTGTTTTTTTCAGGCTTTCCGAATATTTCATGAATCCATTCTTTCCTTCATGATTTGTCTAAATTTTCTTTTCCTTGAATAGCTTTAGATAGAAGAAAAGACCACATAAATTTTATGCGGCCTTTGGTTTTATGCTGATAATTTTTTTGCTTCCTTTTAATCTTCTTGCAGCTAAAACTTTTCTTCCACCTTTTGTGCTCATTCTTGCTCTGAATCCGTGAACTTTAGCTCTGGATCTTTTTTTGCGGCTGAAATGTCATTTTCATAAGATAAGGCACCTCCTTAAATTCTAATCAATAACTGCCTGCGAGGCAGTATTTCACTACATGTATGACAGAAAACATCATTTCAATTATATTCATAAACCCCCTATTTCGTCAACCCTAAAATCAATAATTTTTCGCAGTTTTTTTTCCGGGGCAAAAAATTGCCGCTCTGACGCTGGTTTCCGGCCTGCCGCTGCCCGTGCCTTCCGTGTGCTGATTTTCGGTTTATCCACAACTTATCCACACTGTCCGCCGCACGCGTACAAATACCAGTTCGATTTTTGTGCTTTCCACACGATATCTTGTAACCGTAATCAACATTATCCACAATCTGTGGATAACCTTGTGGATAACTTTCGGTTTTGCTGTGTACAACCTGTGGGCATTTCCAATTTTTCCAGTATTTACGCCATGTATAATGTGTATATAAGTTTTCCAGACTTTACACATTTCGGTTTTTCCAGCCCTCTATCCACAATTTTATCAACATAAGATTCCCTGTTATCCACAAACTATCCTCCATTTCATCAACAGGAAAATTTTTTTACACATTCTGTGGATAAAAAAAATAAATTTATCCACATTTTTTGGGTTGAAATAAAACGGCATTTTATTTATATCATAATAGAAGTTAAAAATGCGACTATTCGGGGAAAATTTACGTTTTCCAGACAGAAGTTATCCCCAAAAAGCAATGATTATAGAAGCGGAGCGACAGAAAAAGCATGGAAATCGTACAAGATAAATGGAAAGAAATACTGCAGAGAGTGCGGGACGAGCACGAATTATCTGAGATCTCCTTTACTACATGGATTGAACCACTTACGATCCATTCGGTTGAGGACAATCTGATCACAATCCTGGTTCCATCCGAAAAAATGGGTCTCGATTACGTGAGCAAAAAATTATACTCTTCCTATTAAAGTGGCAATCGCGGAAATCACAGGTGTCAACTATGAGATCCGCTTTATTCTTCCGGAAGAAGTGAAACAGGAAAAAGCGCCTGCTCCCGTCCAGAAAAATCTCTATGTGCCGAACCTGAATCCAAAGTATACCTTTGATACCTTCGTGGTCGGCAGCAATAACAAATTTGCCCATGCAGCTTCTCTCGCCGTGGCCGAATCCCCGGGAGAAATCTACAATCCGCTGTTTTTATACGGTGGTGTTGGACTGGGCAAAACCCATCTGATGCACTCGATCGCACATTTTATTCTTCAGAAGAACCCGTCTTCGCGGATTCTCTACGTAACGAGTGAAGAATTTACCAATGAAGTCATCGAGGCTATCCGAAACAGCAACAACACCGCAATGACCAAATTCCGTGAGAAATACCGCAATATCGACGTACTTCTCATCGATGATGTGCAGTTTATTATAGGAAAGGAATCCACGCAGGAAGAGTTTTTCCATACCTTCAATACGCTGCACGGCGCCAACAAACAGATCATCCTTTCTTCGGATCGTCCCCCGAAAGACATGGATATCCTGGAAGACCGCATCCGTTCCCGTTTCGAATGGGGACTCCTTGCCGACATCCAGAGCCCGGATTATGAGACGCGAATCGCCATTCTCCGAAAGAAACAGGAATTAGACGGCTATTCCGTCAGCGACGATGTGATCGAATACATCGCTTCCAATATTAAATCGAACATCCGTGAGTTGGAAGGCGCTCTCAACAAAATCATTGCATACGCAAACCTTGAAAAACGTGAAATCAACATTGATCTTGCAGAGCAGGTGCTGCGCGACATCATCTCCCCGAACGAGAAGAAGGTGATCACGCCGGAATTTATCATCGACACCGTTGCAGATCACTTCGATATTACGCCGTCCGACATTGTCGGCAGCAAGCGGAGCAGCAAAATCGTATTCCCGCGCCAGATCGCAATGTATCTGTGCCGCGAAATGCTCGATGCCCCGCTGACCGGAATCGGAAAAATGATGGGCGACCGCGATCATACCACTGTCATGCACGGCATTGAGAAGATCGAAAATGGAAATGAGTGCTAAAGACAGTGTCCGCAACACGGTAGACATCTTAAAGAAGAAGATCAACCCGTCGAAATAGGCGGAGCCTTTGTAACTCTGTCAAAATCGGTTAAAACCGATTACATTTATATAAGAAGAAACTCATCGGTTGACAGGCCCTTATTTATACACAAACCGATGT
>ENA-OQHD01000429-OQHD01000429.1-human-gut-metagenome-genome-assembly--contig:-NODE-429-length-15601-cov-4.496381_pt1 | contig 15601 bp, 20 predicted proteins | sample MGYA00242560_ERZ504711 | MGnify/ENA primary metagenome ERZ504711 (study PRJEB26092, sample SAMD00036198) | human gut metagenome | host: Homo sapiens | study: EMG produced TPA metagenomics assembly of...
CGTCATTTTTTAGTTATGTCTATTTCGAGATCTTAAATTCTCGCGCGGATTCTGCTCTGGATTCCGTCGAGTTTCTCTGCGTTTTTCTCTGTACTCCTGCTCTGTGATTTCGCCTGTGATGAATGCGAACTCCTCGGACAGACTTGGAACTGCTACGATTTCTGCGTTTTCCGAACAGCTCCTCGATCTCACTCTGGCGCTCTGCGGCGTGGCCGGACACGCGGACGAAGAAGCGGCTCTTTACATCATCGATCTGCAGCAGGTCCAGTTTTTCCTCGCTCCAGCTCATCATGATGTTTCTGCCTTTGTTCTTTGCGCAGTCTACGACATCGGCTACAACGGCACTTGCGGTCGGAAGCTTTCCTGCTCCGCTTCCGTAGAACATCGCATCACCCAGTACATTTCCGTGGATGAAGATGGCGTTGAAGACACCGTTTACGCTGTACAGCGGGTTTTTCGCGTCAATCATCACCGGGCTTACCATGGCGTAATACTGATTACCCACCTTGCGGCTTGTTGCGAGCAGTTTGATTGCGGTTCCCATCGAGGTCGCATATTTGATATCCTCTGCGGTGATCTTTGTGATTCCCTCGGTGTAAACCTCTTCGTAATTGACTTCTTTTCCATAAGCAAGAGAAGAAAGAATCGCAATTTTACGGCACGCATCGTAGCCTTCTACATCTGCTTCCGGGTTGCGCTCTGCGTAGCCGAGGCGCTGTGCCTCTTTTAATACATCCGCGAAATCGGAACCGTCGCTTGCCATTTTGCTTAAGATATAGTTCGTGGTACCATTTAAGATACCAGTTACTTCATCGATCTCATCTGCAGTCAGGGAGGAGTTTAACGGACGGATGATCGGGATACCGCCGCCGCAGCTTGCCTCAAACAGATAGTTTGCGCCGTGCTCTTTTGCAATTGCAAGAAGCTCGGTACCGTGTCTTGCCACCAGCTCTTTGTTGGATGTGCAGACGCTCTTTCCAGCCTCCAGCGCACGTTTTGTGAAGGTGTAAGCCGGCTCAACGCCGCCCATGACCTCGACAACAATATCAACCTCCGGATCGTTTGCGATCACTTCGTAATCATGTACCAGCACTTTTTCCACTGGATCTCCCGGGAAATCTCTTAAATCCAGAACGTATTTGATATTAATCTCGTTCTCTGCTCTCTTGTTGATGCTGTCATGGTTCGTGTTGATGACTTCTACCACGCCGGAACCAACCGTGCCATATCCTAATACTGCAATCTGAATCATCTCTTTTGTCCCTCTCTTGCTTTTTCTTTTTCAGGACTCCTGTCCTAATATTTTAAAATAATGAACTCCCTGTCTGGACTCAATCTCGTTGATCATCTCCGAGGCGTCTCCCCGGTCTTCCGCGATATCCACGCTGATCGTCAGTGACGCCACGCCGTTTAACGGAATCGTCTGATGAATGGTCAGAATGTTTCCGTGAAACTCGGCGATAATCTTCAGCACATCGGAAAGCAGTCCCGGCTCATCGTCCATCTGCAGAATAAACGTAATCGTTTTTCCTTTTGCATTGTCATGAAAAGGAAGAATATCATCTTTGTATTTATAGAAAGAGCTTCTGCTGATTCCCGCTTTTTCCGTTGCCTGCTGCACGGTAAGCTCCTGCATATCCATCAACCGTTTGGCCTCGATGACCTTCAAAAGGACCTCGGGAACCGCTTTTTCTTTGATTACATAGTACTTTGTTTTCTCTTCTCTCATGGCAATCCTCTACCTTTATACTCTTTCCAGGAAATACATTTGTTTTCACAGGAAAGATCGTATCATATTCCGACACAATACGCAAGGAATTTTTTCGAATCGGTTTTCAGAAGCCAATGCTTCCGCCGCCGTGACTGTTTCCGCTCGACGAAGTGTGAACGGTGCTTCCGCCGCCACCTCCGCCGCCAGAAACGCCTCCGCCGTGGTTGCCATCATCCTTCTGGATTTTGTGCATCGATACATGGCGATCGATCAGTGCATCCCTGCGGTCTCTGATTTTCACGCGCTTCAGATCCGCATAACTCTTTGCACCACGGTTTTTCTTTCGTCGATAGCTTTTCCAAATTCCAAAATAAACAAGAATTCCTGTCGCAGCAGCTGCGATAACAGCAATAAGAGCCTCCGTGCTGTTGATCTTACGGTAATGAATAATGGAACCATCTTCTGTAATCAGATAGTCCGCATCGGAAACGCCGCGGTCGAAGCATTCCTGCGTCATCGTAATCATTTTTGCAAAAGTTCCCGCATAGTCGCCGTCTTTCGCGTACCCCTGCGCCGCCTGCAGAATATCGTCAATTTCCGTGTCCGACATATAATACTGCATAATACCGGACGTCGAAATCACGATCTGGCGCTGTCCCATGTCGATGAGGAAGCAGACACCGTTTGGCTCTTTCGGATACTTTTTGTCATAAAAATCATCTGCAATCGCCTGACAGTCCTCGGAACCGCTGCTGCGCTCGGTCAGGATGACCATATGAATTTCCGTATTGTTCTCGAACTCCGCGCAGGATCTCTCGAGGTCCTGCTCCTCCGCATCAGAAAGAAGCGATGCATTGTCGTAGATATGCTGGGATTCGGCTTTTACGGTATTCACAGAAAAAAGTCCCGCACAGCAGAAGGGCCGCAAAAATCCCGAGCAGATATTGTCCTGCTTTTTTCATTCTTCTCATGCGAAATACCCTCCTATCAGCATCACAATCAGAACCAGAAGAGCACTCACAGCCGACGTCAGAAGGGCTCTCTTCCGCTCATAGGGAAAATCGCCGTTGATCGTTCCGGTCTGGCCGTTCATCGCATAGTAGTAAACCTTCCCGTCTTTTCCCGGATACGTCAGTGTCCAGACCGGAAACAGTACGTAACGCCAGTCCTCCCGCTTCGGAGAAAGCTTCATTTTCTCCTGCTCGAGGGAGAGATACTCGTTCGCCTCGTTCCGCATTGCGCCGCGCGCCATCGTCTCCAGTTCTTTTTTCAGTTCCGGTGCGATCTGCGCCTGTTCGATATCACGTTTTTCCGCCTGAAATCCGGAAAGATAGCCCATAGAAAACGGCTGCATCTCCTCCAGACGATAGGGCTGCACGCATTCGATCAGATCGCGGTCGGCCTTGTTCAGTGCATTGCGCGACAGACCGTCCACGCGGACCTCGCCCTCCCGGCGGACATCGTAGATGCTGGTCTCTTTGTACTCCACATCACCGGTCTGCCAGACTCTCACCTTCCGGCCGCGTGCCATGTAATCCGTCTCAAAGTCTCCGCCGTAAATCCAGTACGGGAAATAGACACCCGTCATCTTCTGTACCTGGTTTTTCTCGAAAAAGTCCTTCGGAATAAAGCGTTTCTTCCGCGCAAATGACAAAAAATTTCTCGATTGCCTGCTCCTTGCTGATCTTAAACGGCAGCACGAAATCCGGCATATATTCTCCCGAGAGCCGGCCGGAAAGCACCACCGGGTTGTGGCAGTAGAAACAGTATGTCGCTGCCGTCGTCGCATCGGTCACAATCTCGGCGCCGCAGTTCGGGCAGGTGTAGACAACTGCTTCGCCCTGCTCTGTTTCCCCTTTTGTTTCCTCCGTACTGCTTTCCTTCTGTGCATCGGATGCTTCCTGTGCACCGGCAGCATCGTCCTCCCCGTTCAGCGCTTCCGCTGCTTTCGGGTTCGCCCTTTCGGCTTCTTCCTGTGTAAACGAGGACAGGCAGTACTCGCATTTATACTTTCCGCTTGCCGGATCGAAGGTCAGATCGCCTCCGCAGTTCGGGCATTTGTATGTAATAACCTCCATATTCTATCCCTCCTTCCCCGGAGCCGCTGTTGTATTGGATGGTTATCTGTTTTCTTTTACTGTCTTGGTTTTCCGCAGTTCGAGCAGAACTTGCCGGTATTCTCCGTTCCGCATGCGCAGACCCATTTTCCTGCCGCTTCCGGTTTCGGGCTGCCGCAGTTCGAACAGAATTTACCGCTGTTCTCGGTTCCACACTTGCCGCAGATCCACACCATCGGCTTTGCACTTCCGCAGTTTGAGCAGAAATTTGCCGGTGTTCTCCGTTCCGCAGGAGCATTTCCATACGCCTTTTGCGGCTTCCTGCTGTGCCTTGGCTGCCGCCTGCTGCTGCATCTGCTGCTGATTCGAAGCGGACGCCGATGCAAACGAAGAACCGAAGGCATTCATGCCCATCTGAACACCCATAAAGCCGTTCATGGCTCCGTTTGGGTTGGCTGCTGCTTTCTCCATACTGCGTGCCATCGCTCCCTGTACATAGCCCTCACGGATCGATGGATCAGACATCATCGCACCTTCGTTGCGCATCTGGATCAGTTTCTGGGAAGCTTCATCGTAGGAAAGGCTTGCGATTGCCACGGACTGGATCTCCATGCCGCGCATTGCCCGCCAGCTCTCATCCATCGCATCTGCCATGTAGCGGGACAGCTCGGCGCTCTTGGATGCTGCGAACGAAATGCGGATGCCGTCGGCTGCCATCTGATTGATCGAGGACTGCAGGCCCTCTAAAAAATTCGTTCATATACTGCTCGTTGATATCCTCGATCTCCACGCGGGATGCGTTTCTCGGCACAGCCTCTGCGTAGAAGCGGAGCGGATCGACGATGCGGATGGAATAGGAACCGTGTGCCCGAAGGAACAGCTCAGCATTGTAGAACTGGTCGAAATAGTTGACCGGATTTCTCGTTCCGAATTTGATTCCCTTGATTTCCTGCAGATTAATATAGAAAACTCTCTGCTCATGCGGGGTCTGGCCGCCGAATTTCAGGCGCTCAAACGTATCTTTTACGGCTGCGTCAAGCGATCCGCTGAACATCGACGGAGACGATGACTGGTCTACGGTAAAGTAGCCCGGCTCTGCGGTGTAATCAATGATCTTTCCGCCGTCCACCAGCATCATAAACTGATTGTCATAGACATGGATCACAGAACCGTTTGAAATCGTCTGGCTTCCCTTTTTATTCTGGCCTTTTCTTACCAGAATTCCCTCTGTAAATACCGTATGTTCCCCCATCTCATACGGTTCCACGGTCTCCAGCCACTGATCGGCGAAACTGCCGTGTACTGCATTGACTGCTGCTCTGATAATACCCATACTTTTACCTCCTGTTTGCCTTTGGCTTCAAAACAGAAAGGAGCATTTCCGTCCTCTGTTGGTGAAAATGCTCCTTATTTTACTTGTCACTGTGCTCTGCCCACAGCCGAATTATGCTTCTTCCTCTTTCGCTCCGGTTCCGAGGGCAATCCACTTCAGATATGCGTTGATAAACAGATCAATTCCGCCGTCCATGACTGCATCGACGTTTCCGGTCTCTGCGTTGGTACGGTGGTCTTTGACCATGGTGTATGGCTGCATAACGTAAGAACGGATCTGGTTGCCCCAGCCGATCTCGGTTACTTCGCCGCGGATGTCGCTCAGCTTATCTGCCTGCTCCTGGAGTTTCAGCATATACAATTTTGCTTTCAGCATCTGCATTGCCTTGTCCTTGTTCTGGAACTGGGAACGCTCATTCTGGCACGTAACCACGATGCCGGTCGGCATATGCGTGATTCGGATCGCCGATGACGTCTTGTTGATGTGCTGTCCGCCGGCACCGCTGGAACGGTACGTATCGATACGGATATCCTCATCACGAACCTCAACATCGATCTCTTTGTCGATATCCGGCATAACATCGCACGATACGAACGATGTCTGGCGTTTTCCTGCCGCGTTGAACGGAGAAATACGGACGAGACGGTGAACGCCTTTTTCGGATTTCAGATAACCGTAAGCGTTTTCGCCGTTGACCTGGAATGTCACGGACTTCACACCGGCCTCATCACCGTCCAGAAAGTCGAGTTCCTCGATCGTAAAGCCTTTGCGTTCTGCCCATCTGGTGTACATACGGTACAGCATGCCGCACCAGTCGCACGCCTCGGTTCCGCCTGCACCTGCGTTCAGTTTGATGATCGCATTGTCCTTGTCAAATTCGCCGGACAGCAGGGTTTTGATGCGGATGGCATCGAAGGATGCCTTGAACTCTTCCATCATTTCCGCGATTTCCGGAACAACGGAATCGTCATCCTCCTCCTGTCCCATCTCAATCAGAGTTTCCATATCTTCTTTGGCGGATACCAGTTTCTGATACGTATCTCTGTCCTCTTTCATGCTGCTCAGCTGTTTCATCTGCTCCTGCGCTTCTTCGGGGTTGTCCCAGAAATTGGGTTCCTCCATTTTACGCTCTAATTCTTCGATCCTCTGCTCTTTATTAGCGAGGTCAAAGTGAATCCCTCACTTCCACTAATGGTTTATCGTATGTGCCAAGTTCCATTTTGAACTGGTCTAATTCAACTACCACAAGCTTCACCTGCTTTCTGTTTTATATTTTGTATGACACGCAGCTTCTGGTAGGGAAGCTACGTGCTTTGTCAAACGGATCGTGCTCATCCGTCTCACTGCTGTTCTGCTTTTATCAAACCGGTTTTCTTCCGCAGCACTGTTTGTACTTTTTGCCGCTTCCGCACGGGCATGGATCGTTTGGATAGATCTTACGCTCTGCGCGCTGTACCGGTTTTCTCGGGCCGGACTCGTCTTTGTTGGTTCCGGTCACTTTGGCTACCTGCTCACGTTCTACTTTCTGCTCAACACGTACATGGAACAGGAGACGGACGGTATCCTGCTGGATGGACTCGAGCATTTCGTTAAACATGTCGTAAGCTGCCATCTTGTACTCAACCTTCGGGTCTCTCTGGCCGTATGCCTGCAGGCCGATACCCTCGCGGAGCTGATCCATATCATCGATATGATCCATCCACTTCTGGTCGATAACCTTCAGAAGAACGACACGCTCAAGCTCACGAATCTGCTCCTCCTCCGGGAATTCTGCTTCTTTCTCCTCGTAGAGTTTAACAGCTTCCTCTTTTAACTGCTGTTTCAGCTCGTTTTTGGAAATCTTCTCTACGCGCTCTTTTGTCACTGCCTTCACCGGCATGATGGAGAGCAGCATCTCATTTAACTCGGTCAGATCCCACTCGGACTGCTCGGTGTTCTCGCCGATGCAGAGATCCACAGTATTGTCGATGGTGTCGGCAATCATCTTGAAGATGGTGTCTCTCATGCTCTCGCCATCCAGAACGCGGCGTCTCTCTTTGTAGATGATCTCACGCTGCTCGTTGTTGACCTGGTCATAGTCGAGCAGGTTTTTACGGATTCCGTAGTTGTTGCCCTCGATCTTCTTCTGCGCTTTTTCGATGGCGGAAGAAAGCATCTTGTGCTCGATCTGCTCATTTTCCGGTACGCCGAGGGATTTGAAAATGCCCATCAGTTTTTCGGAACCGAAGAGTCTCATCAGATCGTCTTCCAGGGAAATGTAGAAACGGGACTCACCCGGGTCTCCCTGACGGCCGGAACGACCGCGCAGCTGGTTGTCGATACGGCGGGACTCATGACGCTCGGTGCCGATGATCTTTAAGCCGCCGGCAGCTTTTGCCACATCATCCAGCTTGATATCGGTACCACGGCCGGCCATGTTGGTCGCGATGGTAACGGCTCCTGCCTCACCGGCATGCGCTACGATTTCTGCCTCGAGCTCATGGAACTTCGCATTTAAGACCTGATGCGGGATTCCCTCGCGGCGCAGCATTTTGCTGATCAGCTCGGAAGTCTCAATGGTGATGGTGCCAACCAGAACCGGCTGGTTCACGGCATGTGCCTCTTTGACTTCCTCTACGACTGCGTGGAATTTCTCTTTTTTCGTCATGTATACGGCATCGTCCATATCCACACGGATGACCGGGCGGTTGGTCGGGATCTCGATAACGTCCATGCCGTAGATATCACGGAACTCCTGCTCCTCGGTGAGGGCAGTACCGGTCATACCGGCTTTTTTCTCGTATTTGTTAAAGAAGTTCTGGAACGTGATGGTTGCCAGAGTCTTACTCTCTCTTCTTACTTTTACGTGCTCTTTTGCCTCGATTGCCTGATGCAGACCATCGGAATAACGGCGGCCCGGCATGATACGGCCGGTGAACTCATCGACGATCAGAACCTCGTCGTCTTTGACTACGTAGTCCTTGTCGCGGTGCATCAGATAATTGGCACGCAGCGCCAGGATCACGTTGTGCTGGATCTCCAGGTTCTCCGGATCGGAGAGATTCTCGATATGGAAGAAGTTCTCGACTTTCTTCACACCGTCATCGGTCAGGGTAACGAATTTGTCCTTCTCGTTGACGATGAAGTCTCCGGTCTCCTCGATCTCCTCGCCCATGATCGCGGTCATCTTGGTCATCTCGCCGCTTGCCTCGCCGCGCTGCATCTGGTGTGCCAGAATATCTGCGGTCTCGTACAGCTTGGTGGATTTGCTGCTCTGTCCGGAAATAATCAGAGGTGTTCTTGCCTCGTCAATCAGGACGGAGTCGACCTCGTCGATGATACAGTAAGCAAGCTCTCTCTGTACGAGCTGCTCCTTGTAGATCACCATGTTGTCACGCAGGTAATCGAAACCAAGTTCGTTGTTGGTGATGTAGGTGATGTCGCATGCATACTGCTGGCGGCGCTCATCGTTCTTCATATCGTTCAGAACGACACCGACGGTCAAACCGAGGAATCTGTGGACTTTGCCCATCCACTCAGCATCTCGGTTTGCCAGGTAATCGTTGACGGTAACAATGTGGACACCGCGTCCGGTCAGTGCATTCAGGTAAGCCGGAAGGGTGGAAACGAGGGTTTTTCCTTCACCGGTTTTCATCTCAGCGATACGGCCCTGATGGAGGATAATACCACCGATCAGCTGTACGCGGTGGTGCTCCATACCGAGAGAACGTTTTGCTGCCTCGCGGACGGTTGCGAATGCTTCCGGGAGAATGGAATCCAGGGATTCGCCTCCGTTGTAGCGGTCTTTATATTCCTTTGTCTTGGCACGCAGCTCTTCATCGGTCAGCGCCTGCATGGTCGGGCGGAGAGCTTCGATTTTGTCTACGATTGGATAGATTCGTTTCAGCTCGCGCTCACTGTGCGTACCAAAAAGTTTTTCTGTGAATTTCATAGAATGTTTGCTCCTGCTTTCTCTATTAATTGCCATATTAACATATGGTACTATTCTACCACTTCTGGCACAAGATAACAATGAATTTTTCGTAAACATTTGGTGCCGTTCCCCGGTTTTCCGCTGTTTTTACGGCTTTTTCCCGGACTTTCCGGCCCTTTCCGCGAAAAAAGTCACCCTGTTTCACAGCTTTTCTAAGCTGGAAACAGGGTGACTGTTCATTCTTTATTTACTTTTCAGCACTCCGGCTCGATCAGACCGTAGGTGTTGTTCTTTCTCTTGTAAACGACGTTTACTTCGTCGGTCTCTGCATTGCGGAATACGAAGAAGGTGTGTCCAAGAAGTTCCATCTGTACGCAGGCATCTTCCGGATACATTGGTTTCATGCCGAACTTTTTTCGTACGGATGATCTGGATGTCTTCGTCCTCCAGATAGTCATGCTCCAGATATTCTTTCTGGAAGTTTCCTGCTTCCTGCTGTTTGTCGGCAATTTTGATTTTTGTATTTGCGAAGCTGGCGTTCGATGACTTCCTCTACCAGATCGATGGATACGTACATATCGTTGCTTACCTGCTCGGAACGGATGATATTTCCTTTTACCGGAATGGTAACCTCAATTTTCTGTCTTTCTTTCTCTACACTTAAGGTTACAATGACATTTGTGTCAGGCGTAAAATATTTCTCCAGTTTGCCAAGTTTTTCGTTGACCGCGGCTTTTAATCCCTCTGTCACGTCAATATTTTTTCCGCTGATGGTAATTTTCATTATGCCCAACCCCTTTGCTCTCAAATTTTACAGGCTCTTCACTTCCCCTGTAAGTAACTCTAATTATAGCAATAGTTGTCTCTATTTGCAATAGTATTTAGAAAATTCATGAATATTTTAGAGTTTTTTCCTGCAATTTTGTGATTCTTTCTTTCCGTCCATTTTTTCTCGCATCTATATGAGGAAATCAAACACACTTTATCCTGTCATGTTATTTTCTTTGCTTGTTATCTTTTTCCTTACCTTCTGCACATTTCCAGTACGTCTTCAAATTTCATGTTTCCGCCAAACAGATCCAGTGCGCTTCCGATCGTCACATCCACATGATCGTTCCCAACCTTTTTCAGCAGTTCCAGATCCGCAAAGTTTCCGACGCCGCCGGCATATGTAACAGGGAAATCTTTCATTTTCGCAAGTAATTCCACCAGTTCTGTCTCGATACCGGATGCTTTTCCTTCGACATCTACCGCGTGGATCAGAAATTCATCACAGTATTCCGTCAGATGATGCAGGAGCGGTTCCGTTACTTCTTCCTCTGTAAACTTTTGCCAGCGGTCCGTTACAATATAATATTTCCCGTTTCGTTTCCGGCAGCTTAAGTCCATGGTCAGCCGCTGTTTTCCAACAGTCGTTACCAGTTTTTCGAGATTTTCATAGAATACATGGCCATCCCGGAACACATACGATGTCACGATCACATGGCTTGCACCGGCCGTCAGAAATTCGCAGGCATTTTCCGCGTCGATACCGCCGCCAACCTGCAGTCCGCCCGGATACGTAGAAAGTGCCAGCAGCGCCTGCCGCTTTGTTTCCGGATAATATTCGGAATCTTTTTTGTTCAGAAGAATCACATGACCTCCGGTGATCCCTTTTTCTTTATATAACTGCGCATAGTAAGACGCATCCTGCTCCGAAACAAAATTTTCATTTGCCTGGTTTCCCTGATCTTTTAAGGATCCCCCAACAATCTGTTTTACTTTTCCATTGTGGATATCAATACATGGTCGAAATTTCATAAATAAAGTCCCCTGTCCCTTTCCTGTTCATCGAATGGATATCTGTAGTTCGCGATGATTCGGTTAAAAAAATTTTTATCTCCCTCAAATTTCTCATATTATATCAAATTTCGGACTTCCTGTGTGCAAATTCACTCTTTTTTCACTAAAAAGCTCCCCTTGGATCTTTTGTTCGTGTGCATGACAGCAAAAAAAATTGCCGCAATCCGGATTTTTTCCCGAACTGCGGCATCCCATTATACTTTATCTTATGTTTTGTCCTATCCCGTGCTTATGCCTAGACTCATGTTTCAGTCTATCCTTGGGTTTATGCCTGGAATCATGTTTTCTACTCCTGTACCACAGAATAAGAATAGTCAGAAAGATTGACACGGATCACCGTTTCTTCTCCGGACGGTGTACCGTCCATTTTCACATCAACATGATCACCTTCGTAATGTACTTCATATGCCCAATAGTATCCCGGATAGAAACTTTCTACTTCATACAATTCAATTTCCGTCTTTATCAATTGCGCCAAAATCCGGTCCATAGAAAGAGCAGTAATAAAGTGTTCCGTCCGGTCCGAAATCCGTTCCTGTCATGGAACCATGTGATGATGCACTGTGCCAGATTTCTTTTCCGTCCCGGAGGCGTACGGCATAAATAACTCCACAATGCGCATAATAATACCTGTCTTCATAAATTCCAATTTCTGTATTGGCTGTTATCTCCGCTGCCGGAGAATTTTTCTGTCTCAATGGTCCATACTACATTTTCATCCTGATCCAATCCGGTAATCACAGCATACTCCTGATCCCGATTTTCTTCTGAAGCAAACAGGTCATGCGCTTTTTTCTCCGTTATTATAAAAGGTTTCCAGTATTACATGTGTTGCATCATTTTTTTGCCACCTTTTCCAGGGCAGCTTTCAGATTCAGCATCGGATACTCTTCCCGCTTGTCCTCCTGACAGGTTGATCTTGCGGTTCCGGCTGTGGAGATCAGTGTCTCTTTTTACCTCCTCCGCCGAAAGTTCCGGAGCCACAGACCACAGAACAGCCGCAGAACCGGAAACCAGTGGGGCCGCCATGGATGTTCCAGGCAGATTTCCATATTTAATCCCGTTTTTTCACTGTTCTAAGATTTTCATGGCCTGGATTTTCTTCGGTATAGGAATCATCTTTTTTCTGTAATCGGCTGTTAAACATCATATCCAGGTGCAACAATATCTATATTGGAACCATAATTTGAAAATTCTGTCATTTGATATCCCTTTTCTGTTTCCTGCACTGCACCTACAATCAGGATATGATTTCGAATTTTCTCATAGGAGTATCCGCTTCTGCTTAATCTATGCGTTTCTCCATCCAGTCTGTTATAAACCTTCTCATTAATTCCGCAATAATCTCCTGTCTTTTGAGCATCAAATCCCACACCACCGTTATCATACCCATTGCCTGCACTCTGGACAATTAAAAATCTTTCCTGTTGATTTAAAAGCAATTCAAAAAGCATCACTATCATCTGACTGGAAGTGCATTTTGCGCTCGTTTCTAATTCCTTTTGATAACTTTCGTACAACTCATATTTCTGATCAATCTTCCCTTTTTCTATGAGAAACTCCGCTATTTTTCTTCCCATACCGGTCTTTCCCCGATTAGCGTATCTTTTAAATACTGCTCTCTGGATTGTATCACAGTTGCCCATGAATTATTCACCACGCAGGCCGTATGTTCACTTAGCATCGTTTCAATCATCTGTTTTGTTACATTTACATATTCTCCTGTACTGAAGAGATCTTCTTTCCACCAGCTCACAAAATACAAATCCGTCCGATCTGCCACACCACGGATTCCGGCCTGATTATTTTCCGCACCGATCAATCCCGTCACATGTGTGCCATGGTCAAATGCCAGATTTTCTTTGTAATCTTCCAGCCAGTGAAATTTTACTTTCGCCGTTTTTCTGAAATTCTTCGTGTTCCGCATCAACTCCATCATCCATAATGCCGACCGCCACATTGGCAAGATCCTGCTCGTGGGAATCAACATAGTCCCATGCAGAAAATGCTCCAATTGCCTCTGCCCACCAGTCATTTCCATCTGGTTTGCTTTCATTATGGTCATTATTCTTTTTATCCTGTTCTCCTGCCTCCCATGGATTCTCATCTGCAGTATTTTCCATCATCATCGGAATTTCCGTCGAACTGTAGAGCACATTTTCTTCTTCCATCAGAATTTCAGCCTTCTGTTCCAGATCCGCATACGCGGTGTCCTCCACCAGGATTTCAATCACGTTCATGCTTCCGCTCATATTTCCAACCAGCGTTCCATCTACCTTTGCTGCAAGTGCTTCCCGCTCTTCCTGGCTGCTGTTTTCTATCAGATAAACAATCAGCAGATTTTCGTAGTACAACAGGCCGGTATCTTCATCATAAGAAACGGTACTTACCGACGGCTGATAAACCGTATCCCCATTGGCACATTTTTTCATTGTGCCTGGCTCTTTCACATCCTGACTATCCTGCGACTGTTCTCCATTCTGATTCTTGTTCTGTTTTTGGCTTTGGTCACCTTCATCTGCCTGCACTTTTTCCTGTTTTTGTTTCCATTCTTCCAGTTGTCTTTCTTTCCATCCCTGTATTTGCTTCTTCTGTGATCCAACTGCAATGGCAAGCAGGATACCTAAAAACAGCACAATCACAATGACAAGTACCAGAAATCTTCGAATTTTCTTTTTTCTCTTCTTCTTTTTTCTTCCGCCACATGGCAGCCACAGTACTGGCAATAGGCATCTTCTTTCTGAATCCTGCGTCTGCACCTGGGACATTTGATTTCCTTTTTCATTTTCTGCTCCTCTTATTGCAGTTTTGATCCGCAGCGCGTACAAAACTTTTCTCCTTCTTTCGGAATTCTTCCGCAGGAGGGACACGCTGACCGCATCTTCGAAGCTGCCGGGTTCTTTGATACGGTTTCTTCCGGCTTGAATTTTTTTTCGATTCCGCTTTTTTTTGATTTGAGTTTTTTCCGGCTCAAATTTTTCTTGAAATACTTTTCTTTGAAGCACTTTTCTCTTTAGAAACCATTCCCCACAGTGCAAATATAAGAATCAGAACATGAAGTGCTATCCACACCCACACAAATTCCATGCGAAGCGGCATTCCTGTCATCTGGCCGTTATAATCAACCTTGTTTTTCCATCCCCAGCTGAGTCGTTGCATTGACCACGCAAGACCTCCGTTTGTCACGATGGATAATACAATTGCCAGAACATATGTCGTTTTTTTCCATTTAACAGCGTAACCAGAACTGATCCCACAAGCGTTACTGCCGCTGTTCCAATCAACCATGCGTTGATATTTTCAAAGACACTTTCCTGCATCAGTTTCCAGATCATCCCTCCGACAAAAGAGTCTCCTTCCTGGCTTTCCATTCCATAGAGAATCACATCGTAAAGCCGGATGGCATCATCTTTCCAGCCGATCATTCTGCAGAAATATAGTGGTATCGTACATAAAAACAGAATTACAATGACGTATTTTGCTTTTGTTTTCATCTGAAAATTCTCCTGTTCTGCTCTATTTTTATACTTCTTCGGATGGTTCCAGCACCATTTTGCTATCTGCTGTATCCATTTCCGAAAATAACTTTTTGCCTTTCAGATCGTAATAATCTGTCTTATCTACCTCGACATATTCCGACTCACCATCCACAGTCTCTTTTTCTTCCTCGCTGTATGTTACCTGCAGGATTCCATCACTGACCAGTTCTCCTTTTTTTCCATCCTCAACGGTATATAACAGATTCCCGCTTAAATCATACAATTCTTTCTGATCGATCAGTAATGTCTTATCTTCCATGGAAAAAGATTCTCCGGCAATCGGATCGGCAATTTCTTTCATGGTATCCGCATTGATCAGGCAGACATAAAACTGATTATCTTCCCCATACATGGAAAGTGCAAGAACATTATCCTCGATGCAGCTTGTTGTAGTGGAATAATATTTAAAATACGGCGCATACTTTCCTGTATATTTTTTCGATACCGCCTGTCTCCAGATCACACAAAAAAGTAAATGTCCTGGTCGTCCTGTCTTACCGTAAAAAGTGCATATTTTTTTGTCCAGTCGAGCAGAGTCGGATATCCGCCAAACGGGCCAAGATACTGACTCGGGATTTCAATTTCTTTTTCTTCTCCATTCCCGATCACTGTAATATGAAACGGATTTTCATCCCCTGCCCAATATCCATCGTCATTGCGCCCGTTTCTATGATAAGTCCGTCCCGCATTCCATGTTCTTCTGCTTTGTCAAACGAAACGTTTAACTCTGTTTCTTTTCCCAGTTCCGGCTCAACCAGAACACAGACTTCTTTCGTACCGTCCACTTTTTTTATACAGAAATTTTCCATCACCCATGTAGGATCTTTTAAAGCTCAGATTTTCCAGGTCCTGATTGCTGACTGTATAATCACACACTTCACCCCCTTCCGGACTATACAGTGTATATTTCCAAAACCCGGCATCATCCCAGGATACATTTTCTTCCTCCTCCAGCCAGGTATAACCACCGCCGTAATCTGCCACTTTGTCTGCATCATACTGGCATTTTTATCATTCCATCCGTGTCAATCACATGAAAAAATATTGTCATAGACGAACCAGTTATAACCATTATTAAAATTCACATCGTACCGATAAATATCTGCATCAATTGCATCTTCATCAAAAGGTATATAAAACTTTAACTTTCCCTTTTTATCCAGAAAGCCTTTGTAAGATTCCCCTTTCCGTGAATTCTTACAAAGG
>ENA-OQHD01000430-OQHD01000430.1-human-gut-metagenome-genome-assembly--contig:-NODE-430-length-15574-cov-6.618308_pt1 | contig 15574 bp, 19 predicted proteins | sample MGYA00242560_ERZ504711 | MGnify/ENA primary metagenome ERZ504711 (study PRJEB26092, sample SAMD00036198) | human gut metagenome | host: Homo sapiens | study: EMG produced TPA metagenomics assembly of...
CAATTCTGATTCTTACGGAAGGAACAGCAAAGATTGCGAATCGTAAATATAAAGATTATTTTCATGAGAAAGCTAAAATGATTCCTTTTGATGAAGTAGAAGATTATATCGGACATGCTCCAGGTGGCGTATGTCCATTTGGAATTAGAGACGGAGTCAAAGTATATCTGGATGAATCATTAAAAACGATATGATACTGTCTATCCGGCAGCCGGCAACGACCATAGCGCAGTAAAACTGACAATTGTGGAACTGGAGGAAGTTGCAGGAGCAAGTGGATGGATTGATGTATGTAAATAGATACCGATAGACGGAAACATTACTCACGAAAGGAGATGTTTTATATGGCTACAAAATCAGTAAATTTATATGCAAGGATTGAAATTACAATATACATGGCTCGTAACGTTCACACAATCTTCACAAAAAAACTTAGCACTCACCTCTTGACCTGGCTAAAAATCTGCGTGCTATATAATAAGTAGAACAAAGGAAGACAGAGAAAAAATGAAAAGAAATGAACTTCTGAATCCTCCGAATGTTCTGACAACAACTGCGAAAGCAGCTTATATAAATTGTGAGATCTTCTCACAAAAGGCAACAAAGTTAGTTAGCATTGAAAGGAGAAATGACTTATGATGATGCCTAGTAATTTTTGGAGAAAATTTATTTGATGATGATTGGATGAACTTCCCATTTGAGCAGGATTTCTCGGGGAAAGAAGAATCCGTTATACGGTAAACACGCTAAGAACTTGATGAAGACAGATATCCGTGAGCATGACGCAGGATATGAAGTAGATATCGATCTTCCTGGATTCAAGAAAGATGAGATCAGCATTGAGCTTGAGAATGGTTATTTGACCGTATCAGCTGCTAAGGGTCTTGATAAGGATGAGGAAGACAAGAAAGGTAAATACATCCGTAAGGAGCGTTATGCCGGAGCAATGCAGAGAAGCTTCTATGTAGGTGAGAACCTTACACAGGAAGATATCAAAGCAAAATACGAGAATGGTATTCTGAGACTGTCAGTGCCGAAGAAAGAGGCAAAACCAGTTGAGACAAAGAAAAACAATCGCAATTGAAGGATGATTTGAACACTGATGTGAGTCAGGTGTCAAATGTCGAAGGGGCTTATGTAAGCCCCTTCTTTTTGTATATAAATAAGATAAATATGAATCATAAACGCACAAAAAATCAGCCGTAAATATTTACGACTGACTTTTTTGACTTTATAATACATTTATAATTTATTCGGTTTCCGCTTTGATTCCCTGGTCGAAGATTTCAACAGCATTTTTTATTTGGCTCAGCAGTAAGCTTTGCTACAATAACAGCAATCAGAAGACTTGCAAAGAATCCAGGGACAATCTCGAAGATACCTGTGGCATCTGTCATTCCTGTGAGCAGCCATCCGAGATCTACAACGAATCCGGAGATTACACCTGCTACAGCGCCCTGGTAGTTAAAGCGTTTCCAGAACAGAGACAGCAGAATCGTAGGTCCGAAAGAAGCACCGAAAGCGCCCCATGCATTTTCAACCATATCCATGATAGCCTGAGCACCGCTTCCCTTGGAGTTTGCGATACCAAAAGCAATCAGGGAGAGGATCAGTACGAGGATACGTCCAACCATCAGCGTCTCGTTTTTCAGAAGCATTTTTTTCTGAAGAAAGGCTTGTACAGATCTGCTGTGAAGGAGCTGGATGCTACCAACAGCTGGGAATCTGCAGTGGAAATCGAAGCGGCGATAATTGCTGCAAGCAGAAGTCCACAGATGCCTGCCGGGAAGAATCTTCGCGCCATAGCAATGAATACAAGTTTCTGATTTCCCTGAGTGAGCAGTTCGGCGCCCATAACCATTCTGCCTAAGTAAGCAATCAGGACAGCAGAGAACAGTGAGATAATTACCCATACAATTGCTACGATAGAAGATTTCTTGATCATGGATGGTTTCTCGATAGACATAAAACGCACCAGGATATGTGGCATACCGAAGTATCCTAATCCCCAGCCAAGTCCGCTGACGATATCCTGCCAGCTGGCATCAAAGATACCGCCTCCGAAAGCACACTGTGTTACAGCGCCTGTAGCAGCATCAGTATACTCATATACTGTAGTAAGAGCAGTAGGATCCAACAGATCACTGTGACCGATGCAGACTACGAGAGGTACAAGCATCAGTGCAAGCATCATCAGTAATCCCTGGAAAAAGTCTGTCCAGCAAACTGCCGTAAAGCCACCAAAGAATGTGTAGGCAACAATGATCAGCAAGAATGCGAACATAGCAATCTTAGGAGAAACTGTCGGGAACAGCGTTGTGAATACAGAAGTACCGGCTACCAGTGCAGATGCTACATAAATTGTATAAGCAAACAGGAAGATCAGTGCACAAGTCAACTGCAGTGATCTGGAGTCTGTTGCAAAACGATTTGTCAGATACTGTGGTAATGTGATTGCATCATCTGCAGCTTTAGAGAATGTACGCAGACGTTTTGCGCACAGAATCCAGTTAGCAGCTGTTCCTAATGCAAGACCGATACCGATCCACATCTGTCCGAAACCGAAAGCTAAGATCGATCCCGGAAGTCCCATCAGCAGCCACGCAGACATATCGGACGCCTGTGCGGACAGTGCTGTTACCCAAGGTCCCATAGATCTTCCACCAAGGAAGAAGTCCTCGGAGTTCTTATTGGTACCGTTAAAGTAAAATACTAACGCTACGCCAAGCAAAATGACGAAATACGCAATAAAAGTAATGATTTCCCAATTCATATTCTTTTATCCTTTCCTTATATTATTTTATATGATGATATCGGGCAGGATTGTAAGAAGGCATAGCATTTGTACAATCCATAGGTATCAAAATCATAATTGAAGGCATTTTTAACCCACAATAACATTTAATTTACCGCAATTAGGCGGATATTGTCAATAGTTTGGGAGAAACTACTATTGTTTCAGGTATTTCTTATAGTTCTGCGGTTAGTAGAAACGGACAGAGATTTTTTTCATAAATTATGAAATATTGATGGAATCTCACCTTGTATTGTGAGATAATAGAAAAGTAAGAGTTCTATTGCTGCTCGTAGGTAACTGCGAACAGTAATAGATCCGTATCTGTTCAGTATCTTCACAGATACCAGTATTCTAAAAAGTAGAAAACGAGGTAGAACAACATGAAACTGATCAAGGAGAAGAAGATTTATACTGGGAACGGTGTAATCGAAAATGGCTATATCCGCTTTGATGAGAAGATTGAAGAAGTCGGTGATATGGCGGGGTTCGAGCCGAAAGAAGGGGATCTTGAGGTAAGTTGTGCAGGAACAATGGTTGTTCCTGGATTTATTGACATTCATAGTCATGGTGGTTATGGGAAAGATAACATGGATGCTACACCGGATGAGATTGATGAGATGGTTAAGCAGATGACAAAGCAGGAGGGAATTACAACTTATTTCTGTACAACTATGACTCAGACCTATGAGAACATCGAGAAAGCAATGCAGAATATTCATGATGCGGCACAGAAGAACCCGGTAATCAAAGGGATTCACTTAGAGGGACCATTTATTTCAACGGTGTTCAAGGGGGCACAAGATCCTTCTTATATTAAGAAGCCAGATGAAAAAACACTGGCAAAATGGAATGAGATCAGCGGTGGTCTCCTGCGTATTGTTACTTATGCGCCGGAAGAGGCAGATCCATCATTTGAGACATGGTGCAAGGAAAATGGAGTTGTCTTAAGCGCAGGACATTCGAATGCATTATACGGGGAATTGAATGCAAGCGGAGCAACACATGTGACTCATCTTTACAATGCACAGAGAGGACTGAATCACAGAGAGCCTGGTGTGACAGGATATGGTATGTTGGCAGAAGGGGTACATGCAGAGCTAATCTGTGACGGAAAGCATATCGTACCGGATATGGTGAAACTCGCATGCAAAGTAAGAGGGTATGATGGAATCGAGCTGATCACAGATTCCATGCGTGCGAAAGGAATGCCGGAAGGAAAGAGTGAGCTGGGCGGACAGGTCGTAATCGTGAAAGATGGTATGGCAAAACTGGAAGACGGAACAATCGCAGGAAGTATCCTTACATATATTCAGGCATTTAAAAAGTGTTATGAAATTTACAGGTGCTACAGTTGAAGATGCAGTAAAGATGACCTCTGGAAATCAGGCGAAAGAGTTCGGACTTGATTCTAAGGGTGCTATTGCAGCAGGAAAAGATGCAGACATGGTTGTATTAAATGATGTGTTTGATTTAGTACAGACAATCAGCTACGGTAAACTCGCATAAGGAATAAGAAGTTATAAAATATATCTACAGAAGCAGGAAGCAAATAGATTTGATCTATGAAAATATGGGGTGGCTTCCAAAGCACTCGATATAAATATAATGAAATGAGAGGGTATTAAACATGGAAGTAATTGTAAAGAAGAATTATGAAGAGATGAGCAAGGCAGCAGCAACACTGTTTGCAGCAGAGATTATGGAGAATCCGAAAACAATCCTTGGTATGGCAACAGGATCTACACCGGTTGGTCTGTACAAAGAGCTTGTTAAAATGTATGAGGCTGGAGATCTTGATTTCTCTCAGGTTACTACATTCAACCTTGACGAGTATATTGGACTGGCACCGGAGCATGATCAGAGCTATCATTATTTCATGAATGACAATCTTTTCAATCATGTAAATATCAACAAAGAGAATGTACATGTACCGGATGGGGTTGGATTTGAAGCTGGAGAGGCAGGAAAAGCTTACGAAGAACTGATGGCAAAGACAGGACAGGTAGAAATCCAGTTGCTTGGACTTGGATGCAATGGACATATCGGATTCAACGAGCCGGCAGATGAGTTTACAAAAGTAACAGGTGAGATCGACCTGACAGACAGTACAATTGAAGCGAATAAGCGTTTCTTTGAGAAGAAAGAAGATGTGCCGAGAAAAGCTGTTTCTATGGGAATCGGAACAATTATGCGTGCAAAGAAGATCGTACTTCTTGTAAACGGAGAGAATAAAGCAGAGATTCTGAAAGAAGTAGTAAACGGACCGGTTACACCAAAGGTACCTGGAAGTATCTTACAGTTCCATCCACATGTAACAGTGATCTGTGATGAAGAGGCAGCAAAGTACCTGTAAAATGCCTGCAAGAGGTTATCAACTGACATACGGTTAAAGCTTATAGTAGCTTGTGTCTAGAGAGACTTCTTAGTAAACGATAAGAACCATGAAGAAGCTGCCAACGGCAGCTTCTTCTAATATATAAAATTTGTAACTGTTCAGAGCCAAGCAAAATTTCAAAAAAAGATGTAAAATGTGTAGCATTTTGAAGGTTGGCTCTGAACAGTTACTAGAATTTTTAATTATTAAAGGAAAACAGAACATATGAAAACAATAATATTAGAAGCATGCACAGATTGTGTACAATCAGCGATCAATGCGCAGAAAGGTGGCGCAGACCGAATCGAATTATGCAGCAATCTTGTGATCGGAGGACTTACTCCGGGGAAGGCATTATTTGACCTTGTCAAGAAATATACAGACATCAAGACGAGAGTTCTTCTTCGTCCGAGATATGGAGATTATTGCTATAACCAATATGAATTTGAACAACTAAAAGAGGAAGTTCAGATGTACTGTGAGATGGGAGCTGATGGAGTTGTCATCGGAATGCTCAATCCGGATGGTACATTGGATACAGAGCGAATGGCAGAACTTATCAAGGTAGCAGGAGATAAAGAGAAAGCGCTTCACCGTGCATTTGATGTCTGCGTAGATCCGATGAAAGCACTCGAAGAGGCGATTGAACTTGGATTTGATACGATTTTGACAAGTGGACAGAAAGAAACTGCGTGGGAAGGAAAAGAGATGCTGAAAGCACTTCAGGAGAAAAGCGCAGGAAGGATTGAGATCCTTGCGGCAAGTGGGATTGGTGCAGAATCAATAGAAAAGCTTCTTCCATATACTGGAATTACTTCTTATCATATGTCTGGGAAAAAATTGTAGTGGACAGTGCGATGGAATATAGAAAAGAAGGAATAGGACTTGGATTGTCAGAGCGTGGAGATTATGCGCTCTGGCAGACTTCGGAAGAAGAAATCGTGAAAGCAGTAAAGGTTTTAAAAACAACAGGTTAACTTCAACAGACGTGTCTTGCACAGCTTTCACAAAAACAGTTATACTCATAGGCAAAGGCAAAAAATATATTTATAAGACAAGAAAGTTTTAACAGGAGAAAGCGGATTATGATCAAAGTAATAGCAAGTGATATGGATGGAACACTACTTGGAGACAATCACAAAGTAGCACCGGAGACAGTAGAAGCGATCCGTGAAGCACAGGCGGCGGGAATCCGCTTTATGATAGCAACCGGAAGAAGTTATAATGGAGCAATGGAAGAATTAAAAGGTCTGGATCTTGGCTGTGATTTCATTGTGGGTTCAGGCGCAGAGATACGCAACCCAAAGGGTGAAATTCTAAAAAGCATAGGATTTACATATGAGGTCTGCAATGAGGTGGCAAAGGTATTGGAAGAATATCCAATCTCGGTATTGTATTGCGCCGGACCTTATGAGTATCGTGTGGGAACACCGGAGGAAGTAGAGGAGAGTATTGTTCGTCAGATTCAGCTGTTCCATTTATCTGAGTGCAGAGACCAAATAGAGCAGTCAGAACTTTATAAGCGAGTGAAGGCAAGTTCAAGACGAATCGATTCTGTGGACGAATTAGAGAAACAGGGAATTATGATCCATAAGATTTTCCTTTTTACAGGCGATCTGGAGATGCTTGATAAGATCAAGCGAAGACTGATGCAGAATCCGGAACTCGCAGTTGCGTCTTCCTTCTATAATAATCTGGAAATCACGGTAAAAGGAGCGGAGAAAGGACCTGCGATTCAGGAATATATTGAATCTTTAGGTTATACAAAAGAGGAAGTGATGGTGTTTGGAGACAGCCTGAACGATTACTCTATGTTGTCTATGGATTTTGGAGCAACTGTCGCGATGGAAAATGCAGATGAGGAAGTGAAGCGGGTTTCAAAATATGTCACAAAGTCAAATGAAGACTTAGGGGTGGCATATACTATTCATGAACTGTTGAAAAAGCAGGGAAAAATCAATTCAAATTGTGAATAACTTTTCCAAAAAATGAAAATGCATGTTGATAACACAAAATAAAAGCGAGGCAATTAAGATGGATGTAAGACAGAAAAGAAACAAAGTACTTGGAGAACGTGTAGTGAAGGCACTTGAATCCAGAAATATGGATGCTTATTATGCTGAAACGAAGGAAGAAGCAGTGAAGAAAGCATTGGAGTGGATTCCGGAAGGAAGCACGATCAATATGGGAGGTGCCTCTTCCGTACATGAATGTGGTCTGATCGATGCGATAAAATCAGGAAATTATAATTTCTGTGACAGAGATAAAGCATCTACACCGGAAGAAAAACAGGAAATCGCGAGAGCAGCTTTTTCCTGCGACTGGTTCCTCGGAAGCGTGAATGCGATGAGTGAGGACGGTGTATTCATTAATATTGATGGAAATGCAAACCGTGTGGCAGCATATGCATTTGGACCAAAGAATGTACTTCTGATCGTTGGTATGAACAAAGTTGTGAAGACGCAGGAAGATGCCATGAGCAGAGCAAGAAATGAAGCTGCGCCTGTAAATGCACAGCGTTTTGGAATTGACACACCATGTTCCAAGGCTGGAAGCTGCTTTGACTGTAAGAGCCCGGAATGTATCTGTTGTCAGATTCTTGTGACAAGATTCAGCCGTCAGAAAGGTCGTTTCAAAATTATTCTTGTAGATGAGAATCTTGGTTTTTAGTAGCTGGAGAAGGAAAAAAGAATGGGAAGAAATAGAAAGAAGCCCGTGCGCCGCAGATTAGAAAAGCGGCAGAAACGAAGCAGGCAAAAGAAAAAAAACGGTTTATTTGACAAAGTAACAATGGTGATTCTGGTTGTGGCAGTCTGTATTTTTGCATTTTCGCTTTATCAGCTGGTACGCACAATGGTGCCATATTATTCTGGTGGAAAAGAGTATGATAAGCTCAAAAATAAAGCAATCACTGTACAGGAGCAAACAGATGATCCGGGAGATGTATCGGGAGACACATTTAAAGTAGATTTTGATGTGCTTTTGCAGGAAAATCCAGATACGGTAGCCTGGATCCGGTTTGATGAACCATCAATCATCAGTTATCCGGTTGTAAAAAGTGCAGATAACAAAGAATATCTCACGAAGACATTTTCTGCAAATGATAATAAACTTGGAGCTATTTTCATGGACATGAGAAATACAAGTGATTTCTCGGACAAGAATACAATGATTTATGGTCATAATATGAAAATAGGAGGAGAGATGTTTTCGCAGCTGAAGGAGTATGAGGATGAATCATTCTATAAAGAGCATCCGAATTTCTATATTTATACACCGGATGGAAAAACAAGGACTTATACCGTGTTTTCAGCAGCTGTCGTGAAGGATACTGCAGATCAGTATAATCTGACTTATGCGACAGACGAAGCGTTTGAGAGTTATTTAAAAATGTGTAAAGAAGATTCAGCATATGACACAGGAACAGAAGTGAATGCGCAGTCTCAGATTGTCAGTCTTTCAACTTGTACCAATGTAAGAGAAGATGAGAGATTCCTTTTGCAGGGAGTATTGACGGCGACAGACGGAGGAGAAAATTAGAATGGCAGACAGATTTGATGTAGGCGACATTATTAAGATGAAGAAACCGCATCCATGCGGAAGTCAGGAGTGGGAGATTCTCCGGGTCGGAGCGGATTTCCGTCTCAAATGTATGGGCTGCGGGCACCAGATTATGGTGCCAAGAAAATTGGTAGAAAAAAATACAAGACAAATTACAAAAAAGGCTTGAAACAATAAATTCTTTATGGTATTATAAGAAACTGTGACATGCTGATGGAACAATTCCAATCAGTCATTCAATTTCCTTGTTCCCGGGAGGAACCGGGGGCCAAGAGACCATAAGGAGGTAAAATAAGATGAATAAGTATGAATTAGCTGTTGTTGTAAGCGCAAAACTCGAAGACGAAGCAAGAGCGGAAGTAATCGAGAAAGTGAAAGCAATGATCACTCGTTTCGGCGGTAATGTAACAGACGTTGATGAGTGGGGCAAGAGAAGATTCGCTTACGAGATCCAGAAAATGAAAGAAGGATTTTATTACTTCATCCACTTCGAGGCTGAAAGTACAGTTCCAGCTGAAGTAGAGCAGCGTATCCGCATTATGGACAATGTACTCAGATATTTATGCGTGAAACAGGAAGCATAAGCGGAAAGAGGTATATATGAATAAAGTAGTTTTAGTAGGACGGTTAACAAGAGACCCAGAAGTGAGATATTCACAGGGAGACAATGCTACAGCGGTTGCAAGATATACACTTGCTGTAGATCGCAGATTCAGAAGAGACGGTGAGCCGACAGCGGATTTTATTCCGTGTGTTATATTCGGACGTTCCGCAGAGTTTGCTGAGAAGTATTTCCATCAGGGAATGCGTGTCTCTATTTCCGGACGTATCCAGACAGGAAGCTACACGAACAAAGATGGTGTGAAAGTATACACAACAGAAGTGATCGTGGAAGAGCAGGAGTTTGCAGAGAGCAGAGCCGAGGCAGAAGCTAACAGAGCAAGTTTCCAGCGTCAGTCTGCACCGAGTCCGGCACCTAGCGCAGATGCAGGTGATGGCTTCATGAATATCCCGGATGGTATCGATGAGGAGTTACCGTTTAACTAAGTCGGAAAGGAGATAACCATCATGGCTTACGAAAAAGGAAGCAGACCAGAGGGTGGATTCAAAAGAAGAGGCCCAGCTCGTAGAAGAAAAAAATGTTTGCGTATTCTGTGGTAAAGAGAACAACGAAATCGATTACAAGGACGTTGCAAAATTCAAAAAAATATGTTTCTGAAAGAGGAAAAATTCTTCCTAGAAGAATTACAGGAAACTGTGCTAAGCACCAGAGAGCTCTTACAGTAGCAATCAAGAGAGCTAGACACATTTCTCTTATGCCTTACGTTCAGGACTAATTGAGATAATTAGCTAATAGCAAGATCGAATTTTTGGAGAAATTCAGAAATTCGATCTTTTTGCTTTTTCTAATTCATTTTTGGCGTGTTTTTTTAGCATAATACAACCTATAGCATCTTAGGGGAAAATGATGCTATAATAGATTAGCTATATTGTAATTAGTCACAGATGATGGTGATTGATAGTAGTCCCAGGTGAGGTATTAGTTATGAAAAGGAATAAAATGCAGCTGAAGGGACAGCTCAGAATGTACATGCGATGGCCGCTAATCATGACACTTCTCTTGATTGGCATGGATGTATGGATGTACATGGTGGACAAGAAAGCCGGACTTTTGATGTCAGTGATCATAATTATATATGTAGGAATCGCTTTTTCGCTGTATTTCTATAACAGATCTTTGATCCTGGCAGATCTGATCCAGTTTTCAGTACAGTATAAAGGTATTGAAAACCGGTTGCTCAAAGAACTGGCAATTCCCTATGCGATTGCGCTGGAGGATGGGAGGATTCTGTGGAAGAATGATTGCTTTTTGAATCTGACAGAGGGTCAGAGAAAAGAACGTTATCTGAACCGTATGATTCCAGAATTACATCCGGGTGTGTTTCCAAAAAATGATGTGGATCATGTAGAATTGGAAGTAACTTATCGTGAAAGAAGTTATCAGGCAGAGCTTCGAAAAGTATCATTGGAGGGATTCAGTGAGAAAGAAGAGTTGCTTCAGATTCCGGAAGAGCAGGAATATTTTGTTGCAGTTTCTTTAAGAGATGTAACAGAACTGAATGCCTACATCCGAGAGAACGAAGATCAGCGAATGATTGCCGGATTGATTTATATTGATAACTATGATGAAGTTATGGAGAGTGTTGAGGAAGTCAGACAATCCCTTCTTGTGGCATTGATCGACCGTAAGATCAATAAGTATATCGGAGATGTAGATGGTATCGTAAAGAAACTGGAGAAGGATAAATACTTTATCGTACTTCGAAAGGATGCTTATAAAAAGCTGAAAGAAGACAAGTTTTCTCTTCTGGAAGAGGTAAAACAGGTTAATATCGGTAATTCAAGGTCAGCAACACTGAGTATTGGTTTGGGATTGAATACGGCAACGTATGCGTTGAGCTACCAGTATGCGCGTGTGGCAATCGATCTTGCACTTGCCAGAGGCGGAGATCAGGCAGTTATTAAGGATTGTAACGGAATAACTTATTTTGGTGGTAAGAAGGAGCAGACAGCGAAGAATACACGAGTGAAGGCGCGTGTTAAGGCTGAGGCACTTCGAGAGTTTATTGTGACCAGAGACAAAGTTATTGTTATGGGTCATAAGATTGCTGATCCGGATTCTTTTGGTGCATGTATGGGTATTTACCGTGCTGCAGTAAGTCTGGAGAAAAAGGCACATATTGTGATCAATGAAGTTACAGGATCTGTTCGTCCGTTGTATGATGAGATTCTAGAGAGCCCTGCATATGAGGATGATAATTTTTATTACGTCAGAACAGGCATTGGATTATGTGGATGACAATGCAATGGTCATTGTAGTAGATACGAACAAGCCACAGATGACAGAGTGTCCGGAACTCTTGAAGAAATCAAAGATGATTGCAGTGCTGGATCATCACAGGCAGAGTAGTAATATTATTGAGAACGCGGTACTTTCTTATGTGGAGCCGTATTCTTCTTCCACTTGCGAGATGATAGCAGAAGTTCTACAGTATATGGTAGATGACATCAAATTCCCGGCACTTGAAGCAGAGTGCATGTATGCCGGAATTATGATCGATACGAGAAACTTTATGAACCGTACAGGTGTGAGAACCTTTGAAGCAGCAGCATTTTTGAGAAGATGTGGTGCAGATATTACACGAGTACGTAAGATGTTCCGTGATGATATGGCATCTTATCAGGCAAAGGCTGAGGCAGTCCGCAATGCAGAAGTTTATCGTAAGGAGTATGCGATTGCAGTATGTCCAAGCGATATTGACAGTCCTACAGTGCTTGCAGCACAAGCGGCGAATGAATTGCTGGATATTAGCGGAATAAAGGCTTCTTTTGTATTGACAGAATATGAAAATAAGATTTATATGAGTGCGCGTTCCATTGATGAAGTGAATGTTCAGATTATCGCGGAGAAGCTCGGTGGAGGCGGTCATATTAATTCTGCGGGAGCACAGTTTGACCACACGAATATGCATGAAGCAGTCAGTGCATTGAAAGAGACCATTGATAAAATGATAGAAGAAGGAGATATTTGACAATGAAAGTTATTTTATTACAGGATGTAAAATCTCTTGGAAAAAAAGGAGAGATTGTAAACGTAAATGATGGATATGCAAGAAACTTTATCCTTCCAAAGAAGCTTGGACTGGAAGCAACAGGAAAAAACCTGAATGATCTGAAGCTTCAGAAGAATAACGAGAAAAAAGTTGCGGAGGAGAACCTGGAGGCAGCGAAAGAACTTGCAGCTAAGATCGCAGAAGCTAAAATTGTAACACACATCAAAGTTGGAGAAGGCGGAAGAACTTTCGGTTCTGTATCAAGCAAAGAGATTGCAGAGGAAGTAAAAGCACAGTTGAATCTTAATGTTGATAAAAAGAAGATCCAGTTAAAAGAAGCGATCAAGACACTCGGAACACACAACGTGTCTGTAAAGCTTCATCCACAGGTTACAGCAGAACTGAAAGTAGTTGTACAGGAAGAAGCATAAGGAGACGAAATCTTTATGGATATGGAAGCAGCAATGAAACGAATTCCTCCGCACAGTGCGGAGGCAGAGCAGGCAGTGCTCGGTGCGATGCTGATGAACAAGGAGGCCATCACGGTGGCCTCCGAGATATTATCAGGGGATGAATTTTTATCAGACAGCATATGGAATCTTGTTTAATTCTATGGTGGAACTGTTTCATGCGGGAAAACCGGTCGATCTGATCACCTTGCAGGAATATCTGAAAGAAAAAGATGTCCCGCCAGAGATCAGCAGCATGGAGTTTGCAAGAGATTTGCTAATGGGAACACAGACTTCTGCGAATATCAAGAGCTATGCTGAAATTGTACGTGAAAAATCAATCATGCGTCGCCTGATCAAAGTAAATGAAGAGACGGCAAATGCCTGTTATCTGCAGAATCAGCCATTAGAGGAGATTCTGGAAGATGCACAGAAGCAGGTTTTTGCACTTGCAGAGACTGGGAATTCAGAAGAGTATGTACCGATCAAGCAGGTTGTACTCAATGCATTGGATGTAATCGAGCGTGCGTCTAAGACAAAAGGAACAGTAACAGGAATTCCGACAGGATTCATTGATCTTGATTATAAGTTGTCCGGTCTGCAGCGCTCAGACCTTGTACTGATCGCAGCCCGTCCTTCTATGGGTAAGACCGCGTTTGTATTGAATATCGCACAGCATGTGGCATTTCGTCAGAATAAAGCAGTAGCAATCTTCAGCCTCGAGATGTCCAAAGAGCAGTTGGTAAACCGTCTGTTCTCATTGGAGTCTCATGTGGATGCACAGATACTAAGAACCGGTAATCTGTCAGATACGGATTGGGAGAAGTTGATCGAAGGAGCCGGAACAATAGGATCATCAAGAATGATCATTGATGATACGTCAGGTATTACGATTTCAGAGATGCGCTCAAAGTGTAGAAAATACAAGCTGGAGATGGGACTTGACCTGATCATTATCGACTACTTACAGTTGATGAGCGGAAGCAATTCAAGAAAGAATGAGAGCCGTCAGCAGGAGATTTCTGAGATCTCACGTTCTTTGAAAGGTCTTGCCAGAGAATTGAATGTGCCGGTGCTTGCACTGTCACAGCTGAGCCGTGCGGTTGAGCAGAGAACAGATAAGCGTCCGATGCTTTCAGACCTCCGAGAGTCCGGAGCAATCGAGCAGGATGCCGATGTCTGTATGTTTATCTATCGTGATGATTATTATAATCCTGACACGGAAGATAAGAACATTGCAGAAATTATTATCGCAAAACAAAGAAACGGCCCGATCGGTACAGTGCGTCTTGCGTGGATGCCACAGTACACTCGTTTTGGAAACGAGCTGCGTCAGCAGGATCAGGAGATATAAAAAAGAAAAGGACAGGCACTTGTTGGAGCGCGCCTGTTCTTTTTCGGTACACAAATCCAATAAATCTACCGGTATGTGCAGTGTGCAATTAGAAATCGCAGAAATGCTATGTAAATCTTTTTTTGGAATCTCAGTACCGGACTATTCTTCACACTTTCTCTTCGGGTCGCCTGTTGCTGGCGGATCAGGCTGTCCAGTTTACGGAAATGTTCTTCTTCCTGCCGTTCTTTCGCCTGGAAAAGAAAATCCATCTCACGTATGACATCTGCGGTGACCTGAGTGCTGATTTCTTTTTCTAATGCTTTGTTATTTTCAGTAACGACTTCAGTCAGCACTTCTCCGATGAGTGAACGTACATGTTCCAGCTGGGTTTCTGTGATGACTTCGACCGGAGCAGCGGTGGTGGCCGGTTTGCACTCAGATGCCAGATCAGGTGCAGGTGTTTTGGCAATGGCATTCTTATCCTTGTTTTCAGTGTGTCTCATTATCTGACGTGTAGATTTCAATTCTGGGATCAATGGCTTCAGATCGCGAAGCAGAACCCCTTCATTCTTAAGTTTCTTAATACAGCAAAAGAGCTGGATATCATCCTGGGTATAATATCGATGTCCCATCTCTGTGCGGCCGATCGGAATATGAAGTTCCTCTTCCCAGTATCTTAAGACATGGGATTCTACCTGAACTTTCTTGGCGGCTTCAGAAATCATAAATCTGACTTCACCCATTGATTTTCTATCCTCCTGTTAGAATCATTGCGATTACTGTTCTGATTTCGCTACATTTATTATAGCATAGAGAAATTATGAAAGAAGTGCTAATCGTTCGTCAAATTATGGCAAAAAATTGGTAATTGAAGAAAGGTATGGAATACAAGGAAAAAACGTTGTAAAAAAATGAAATCCTGCCACATCTGAATCAATCAGACGGGCAGGACTTCTGCGTTTTGTGATCACTTAGCGCTTATAAATTATGCTTCAGAGATAGCGCCTGTAGGACAAGCAGCCTCACAAGCTCCGCAATCTACACAAGCATCAGCATCGATCTCATATTTGCCATCTCCTTCAGAAATAGCGCCTACTGGACATTCGCCTTCGCAAGTACCACAGCTTACACATTCATCACTAATTACGTGTGCCATTGTATGTACCCTCCTTTTTTGGATTACGATAGGTTTTTCCCTTTTCGTTATCCTCATTTTAATACAAGACGGGAAATATACAAGAGTTCCTGATGTATTTATTTGAGTAATTTATAAGTTAGTCTTATAGAACTTATGAGCGTGGAAAATAGAAGATTTCTATCATAAATTAGTAAAAAAACGAAAAATTCACGAGATTTTAAGAAATTATCTCTTCCATTTTTCAAGGATTCGTGTATCATAATGGATTGAGAGTTAAAAAGTAGAAAACATAGAGATAAAATTGT
>ENA-OQHD01000432-OQHD01000432.1-human-gut-metagenome-genome-assembly--contig:-NODE-432-length-15518-cov-2.719901_pt1 | contig 15518 bp, 22 predicted proteins | sample MGYA00242560_ERZ504711 | MGnify/ENA primary metagenome ERZ504711 (study PRJEB26092, sample SAMD00036198) | human gut metagenome | host: Homo sapiens | study: EMG produced TPA metagenomics assembly of...
CACACGGATAGCTTCTTTGTCCAGATAGGGATCTACGCCTCTTACTACTTTTACATCTACGATGCTGCCGTCTTTGTTGACAACGAATTGTACTATTACGCGCCCCTGGGTTCCGGTCTCTTGTGCAATAGTCGGGTATTTTATACTCTTACCCAGATATTGCATCAGACTCATGCCATTATAAGAAAACTCGGGATTCTTCTCTACAACTTCAAAAATTCTCATCCTCTACCGGAATCTCTTCATCTACGGTTGGAGATATGGGTTTGATGATTACAGCTTCACCGATTTCTTCGGAAGAGGCAATGGCTGTTTCTTTCACATTGTCATTATCATCCACAATTGTCAATACCTCGGCAATTGCAGGAGCTTGAGGGGGTGGCGGAGCTACTAATTCGGGTTGCTCCGTGATAGGAATTTCAATTTCCTGCTCAAATACGTTCTCGGTAATAGCACCGCTCATGTCAATCCTAACATCACGCTTCGACCATTCAAATGCAACGAACATGAAGACCAGCACAATTACATAACCTACAAGTAGCCAACTTGACTTCTTGTTTTCCAGGCTTGCTTGGATGTTTTCTTGATTTCCATAATTTACAAGATTATTACCGTATAATGGTTGTCGCGAAACTAACATTATACAGATGTGATTAGTAAAATCATAAAACATGCGTGCCCACTTGTTTCTGTATTAAAGATAAGAAAATGAATGTTATGTTGGTGTTTGATATGTAGTTATATATAGATTTTTTAAATTTGCTTTGATAAATTTTTCTGCTTGTGGATTAAATAGTGTTGATATGTAAAAAGCACTTCCAACGTTCGCTTACGGAGGAAGTGCTTCACACAAAAACTAAACTAGACTTAACTAAACTATTCTATTGGGGGAGTTTCACAACTCCTATCTGTTCGGTGCAAAGATAAAAAAACATATTTTAATATGCAAAAGGATTCTATAATAAATCGACGTTTTTTTCCGATTTTATCGACGGATTAGTCGATTTTTTTGAGCTTCTTTGGTCTAAAAATTCTTGAAAAGCTTGTTTATAGCTGTCACTTATCGGGATGTAATTCTTTCCGAACACGATGCGGCCACGGTCTATAATACGTATTTTATTCTTCTGAACAATGTAGGAACGGTGGACGCGCATGAAACGCGAGGCAGGCAGAAGTTCCTCCATTGCCTTCATGCTCATGAGAGACAGGATAGGCTTGGGAGAATCCTCCTCGTAGATTTTGAGATAGTCTTTTAGCCCCTCTATGTACAGAATTTTACTCAATTCGATTTGCACCAGCTTATACTCGCTCTTTACGAAGATGCTCTGAATCTCTTCCTTGGACTGTTGCAGCAATTCGAACCATTGCACAGCCTTGTTGGCAGCCTGCAGAAAGTCGACGTAGGAGATGGGTTTCAGCAGGTAGTCCAGCGCATTGACTTTGTAGCCGTCTATGGCATACTGGTCGAAGGCGGTGGTAAAGACAATGCGGGTGCCGGAATCGACCATCTTCGAAAATTCCAGTCCGTTCAGTTCGGGCATCTGGATGTCGAGGAAAAGCAGGTCGATGTGCTTCTCGGGCAACTCCTTGATGGCTTGTACGGCACTGGAGTATTTACCGACCAACTCTAGAAACGGGGTCTTGTTGACGTAGCTTTCCAGCAACCCCAGGGCGAGGGGCTCGTCGTCTACAATGGCGCACTTCAGATTCATATCTTTATAATTAAAATAGATTTATACTCTTTCATGTCCTCACTCACTCCTTGCTGCCAGTCGTAATGGCCGGGATAGGTCAGCTCCAGACGCTTGCGCACTTGTTCCAACCCGATGCCGCTTCCACTCTTGTCTGCCACGCTTTTGGGATGATAGCTGTTGGTTATTTCGCAATGTATCTCTCCGGGGCTTTCACTGAAGTGGATACGGATAAAGCTGGGCTCGGTGGGGGAGATGCCATGCTTGAAGGCATTCTCTATGAGGGAAATAAAGATGAGCGGAGCTATTTCCGTACGGCTGTCCGGTCGGACGTCTATCTTTGTTTCCACATGGACGTTGGCGGAGAGACGGATGCGCATCAGTTCGATGTAGTTGCGGATGAAGTCCATCTCCTTGTCCAGGGTGACGAAGTTCTGCTGATTGTCATACAGCACATGGCGCAGCAGTCGGCTCAGTTCCTGCACGGCAGCTCTGTGCCTTGTCGGCATCGAAGGCGATGAGGGCGTAGATGTTGTTCAGCGTATTGAGCAGGAAGTGCGGGTTGAGCTGGTTGCGCAGGTTCTTCAACTCGGCTTCCGTGCGGCTTTTCTCGGCTTCGCGGCGGGCGGCGTCCATCTGCGCCCAGCGGCGGCTCAGCTTGATGGCAGCGCTGAGGCCGGCGGTGAGAATCATGGTCGAGACGTCGCGCAAGATGAATATCCATTTGGGAGGCCCCATGTGCTGACCGTCATCATCGCCGCGCATATGGTTTTTCGGAATGTGTATTCTTGCCAAAGGTGGGCGCCGGTGGTAATGCAGATGATGAGCAGTGTGTTCAGCAGGAGATACTGCCGGATGCGTCCCTCGAACAAGTAGCGGGGAATGAGGAGGCAGTAGTTGATGTAGAATACAAGGAAGAATGAGAGGGTACTGCTGCTACCGTGGCGCAGATAGTCCGCGAGGCTGATATTGAAGCCGCTGCGTGTCATCATCAGAAAGGGGAAACCCGATGACGATACCCCAGACAATGATGTGTATCAGGGTTTCGATGCCGCGGTGGCGTGGGTTAGGGAGCTGTTGTTTCATCATGATACAAAGATAGGAATTTTAGATGAATATTGTTAATATCCACCGCCTGCGAAGCAAAATTTCTGTTCGCAGGTTGCGGATAAGCGTTTCCAGGTTGCGGATATGTATCCCAAGCTTGCGGATGTCTATCCCAAGGCTTGGGATAGAGATTATTCTTAGTTTCGCATAACATTTTTTCCCTATTGCCGGAAACATTTTTTCCTAATACTTAAGAACTATTTGGCTAACTTCCGGCAAGGGAGAAAAGGTTATTCGTAGCGTATGGCCTCTATCGGGTCGAGGTCCGCAGCTTTCTTGGCGGGATACCAACCGAAGAACACTCCGGTGACGGTACATACGGCGAAGGAGAGGAATACACTCCACGGCTGGATGAAGATGGGCCAGTGGGCAACGCTCTTCACTATCCAGCTGGCTCCGCATCCTATGATGACGCCGATGATACCTCCGGTGATGCTGATGAGGATGGCTTCGATGAGGAACTGGCTCAAGATGTCGACACCGCGGGCGCCTACACTCATGCGCAGGCCGATTTCGCGCGTGCGTTCCGTCACCGATACGTACATGATGTTCATAATGCCGATGCCGCCCACTACGAGCGAAATGCCGGCTATGCAGGCAAGCAGCGTGGTCATCAGGTCGGTGGTGGAGTTCAGCATGGTGCTGAGTTCCTGCTGGCTGCGAATGGTGAAGTCGTCGTCGTCACTCTCCTTCAGCTTGTGGTTGCGGCGCAGTATCTCGGTGATCTCGTCGGTGGCATTGTCCGTCATGTCCTCGGTGAGGGCGGAGGCGAAGATGCCGCTAAGGTAGGTCTGTGCCAGCAGGCGTTTCATCACGGTGCTGTAGGGGGCAAGCACTACGTCGTCTTGGTCCATGCCCATGGAGTTGTAGCCTTTGGACTTCAGCACGCCCACCACGCGGAAGGGCACTTGGTTGAAACGGATGATACGTCCCACGGGGTCCTCTCCTCCGGGAAAGAGGTTGTCTTGGATGGTCTTTCCGATGACGCACACCTTGGCAGAGGTCTGTATGTCGGCTTCGGTAAACATCTCGCCGTTCTCCACGCTGAGCTGCCGGATTTCGAGATAGTCCGTGCCCACGCCGCTCACGGAGGAGGGGTAGTTGTTGTTGCCCGCGATGAGCTGCCCGCTGGAGGAGACATTGGGGCTGACGGCAGCCAGGAAGTTGGTTTCGTTGCGCAGGGCTTCGTAGTCGGTCAGCTTCAAGGTCTGCATGGCGCTGGGGTCTTGGCGGACACCGCCGCGCATGTCGGCACCGGGGTGAATCATAATCATGTTGGAGCCCATCTCGGAGATTTGCGCCTGGATGCTTTTCTTCGAACCTTGTCCGATGGCAAGCATCGTGATGACGGACGCCACGCCGATGATGATGCCCAGCATGGTGAGGAATGCGCGCAGCTTGTTGTTGTTCAAGGCTCGCAAGGCTATTTTGAAAAGGTTTGTTCCGTTCATATCGTTTTAATGGAAAGTTTAAAATTAATCCCTAATCCTTAATCCCTTATCCCTCATTCCTCCTCCTGCTTAGGCAATGCTGCCAGGGCTTCGGCTGCATTCTGGATTTGGGTGTTGATGGTATCGTCCTTGATTTGTCCGTCGCGCAGCACGATGTTGCGGCTGCTGTACTGGGCTATTTCGGGGTTGTGGGTGACGAAGATGATGGTGCGTCCTTCGGCATGCAGCTTTTGGAACAGTACCAGAATCTCGAAAGAAGTACGGGTGTCCAGGTTACCCGTAGCTTCGTCTGCCAGGATAACGGCGGGATTGTTCACCAAGGCGCGGGCGATGGCTACGCGTTGCATCTGACCGCCGGACATCTGATTGGACTTATGTTCCAGTCGGTCGCCCAGCCCCACGGCTTGCAGGGCTTCGATGGCACGTCTCCGCCTTTCGGAAGCCGAGACGGAGGAGTTATACATCAGCGGTAGCTCCACATTTTCCACGGCAGTGGTTTTTGGGCAGCAGGTTGTAACTCTGGAATACGAAGCCGATTTTACGGTTGCGTAGTACGGCGCGTTGAGGCTTGCTCATGGTGCGTACGGAGATACCGTCCAGCAGGTATTCGCCGCTGGTGGGCGTGTCCAGGCAGCCGAGGGTATTCAGCAAAGTCGACTTTCCGGAGCCCGATGTACCCATGATGGTGACAAACTCGCCTTCACGGATGGTGAACGAGACGCCGCGCAGGGCATGCACGGTTTCGTCCCCCACCTGGAAGTTGCGTTTGATATTTTGAAGTTCAATGACTGCTTTATTCATAATTCTTTTTTTGTATTATTTTCCGCTCTTCTTCTTACTTCCCGGAGGGCCAGGCATGAACGGACTCTTCTCACCTCCGGGAGCTTCCTGGCTCATGTCCGGAGCGCCGCTGCCGGGCATGCTGCCGATGGTGGCTTCGGTCACCACTACGGTACCTTCGTTAATGCCGCTGATAATTTCCGTGTTGACTCCGTTGGAGATACCTATCTTCACCGGATGGGCGGTAAAGGTGTTGCCTTCGCGGGTCCAGAGTTTATGTTCCCCTTCGCAATCCTTCACGATATCATTGTCGCCGATAAGCGGTTTTTCGGGGTTGAAGCGCAGGGCACGGGCAGGAGCGCACAGTACGTCTTTGCGGTCGAGGGTGAAGATGGTGACGTTGGCTGTCAGGCGTGGTTTCAGTTTCAGGTCCGGGTTGTGGGCGGAGATGACTACTTCGTAGGTCACAACCGTGCTGGTGCTGGTGCTCGACGTGCTGCTTGAGCTGGCATCTCCCAGACGAATTTGTGTGACCACTCCTTCGAACACGTCATTCGGGTAGGCGTCTACGGTAAACGTGGCGCGCTGTCCCTCTTCCACACCGCCTATGTCCGCTTCGTCCACGTCGGCCACAACCTGCATCTGCGTCAGGTCGGCAGCGATGGTGAACAGTGTCGGTGTCTCGAAGCCGGAAGCCACGGTCTGTCCTGCTTCCACGTCACGGCTGATGACCACACCGTCGATGGGTCGAGGTGATGGTGGCGTAGGAGAGGTTGCGTTCAGCCTTTGCCAGTGATGCCTGGCTGCTTTTCGTAGTTGCTGCGGGCCTTCTCGTAGTTATAGACGGACTGCTCATAGTCCGTGGCGGCGATGAGCTGCTTTTCGTTCAGCGTCTTGTTGCGCTCGTAGAGTTTTTTACTGGTACTTCGTATTCGGTCCTTTGCACCGTTGTAGGCGGCGCGTTGCGAGGCAAGTTCACTTTGCATGGGTCACGCGGTCCATCTCGGCAATGAGCTGGCCTTTGGTTACTACGGAATTGTAGTCTACATGAATCTTGTCAATGATACCGCTCACCTGGGTACCCACTTCCACTTCTGTCACCGGTTCAATGGTTCCCGTGGCGGTTACGGATTCGGAAATCTCGCCTTTATGGATGGTTGCTGTGGCGTAGGTCACCTTGTGCTTGGCCTTGGCACCACCGAAGAGCCATACGCCGCCGCCACTATGATTACGGCAGCTACGGCAATGAGGATAATTCGTTTTTTTGTTCATATAATAAGGTATTATAATTCGAATTTTTTCTCCTTGATAAAACTTCAGTAGCTGCATATTCAGTATGGCCATGTATTTGGCTTGCAGTGTCTCCTGCTGTGCGCTGAGCAGATTGCTTTTCTCAGTCAGCAGTTCTACGGTATTCTTCATGCCCAGGTTGAACTGCTCTTGAATCAGTTCATAGCTGGTCTGCGTACTTTTCAGTTTCTCTGTGGCGGCGGCGTAGCGCTGCTGGGCGCTGTTGGCATCGAGCCAGAGGGTTTCGATGGTCTTGTACAGCGATTTTTTGGTCGTCCAGCAGGTCCAGTTCGCTGGTCTGCTTCTGAATCTTGGCTTTCTCTACGGCACTCTTGGTCTGCCGGTTGCTGAAGATAGGCACGCTTACGGTGAAGCCCAGCGAGTTGTTCCAGTTCTGTTTGACTTGCTCGCTGAAGGTGAAGTCATTGCCGTTGGCATGGCTGGTTCCGATGCCGGCGCTGAGGCTCAGCGTAGGCAGATAGCCAGCGCGGGCAATTTTGATGTCGAGGTCGGATGTCTGTATATTCAGTTTGCCGGCTTCTATTTCCGGACGGAGCACGAGGGCAGAACGGTAAACGTCCGTTTTGGTGGGCAGGGGTGCCAGTACGTTTTCCGTGCCGAGTGTGGGGATGTAGAGGTTCATCTCGGATTCGCCGTCCAGTTCCAGGAGTTGTTTCAGTTGTAGTTTGTAGTCTTGCAGGGTGGCTTGTGCGGTCACCAGTTGGTACTTGTCGGTGCTTACCTGCGCTTCCAGTTGTGCCAGGTCGCTTTTGGCTATGCTTCCTGCTTCGAGAAGCTGGCGGGCGCGTTCGCATTCGGCTTGGCTCACTTCCAGGGTCGATTCGTTCACTTTCACGGCTTCGGCGGCGTAGAGTATCTGTACGTAGGTTTGTGCGATACTTTCTTCGATGCTGTTCTCGCTCTGTGCTACGCTAAGTTCGGCAATGCGGTTGTTCAGTTGCTGTTGTTTGATGGTGTTGAGGCGCTTCCCGCCGTTGTAGAGGGTCCAGTTGGCATCGATGCCGTAGCTGCCGTTATAGGAAGTCTTGCTCTGGCTGCTGGTGATGTTGTCGCCGTCGATGATGGTGTTTGTCTCGCTCTTCGGGCGATTCACGACACGCTGGCTCACACTGGCCGAAAGGCTGGGGAAGAGAGCGGCTCGGGCGGTCTTTACATCTACCTGGGCACTTTCCGCGTTGAGGCGGTTCTTGCGGATGGTGATGTTTTGCTGCAAGGCATAGTCGATGCACGCTTGCAAGTCCCATTGGGCGGGCAGGCTGTCGGCTGGCTGCTCGGAACTGCCGGGTATCTGCGTGGAAGTGCCGTTTTTGGGCGGCCACTCCCATGCAGCTTGCCATACATAGCGCTATCACTGTCAATCTTTTTACGTTCGTCATATCTTCGTTATTCTATGGTTTTTAATATTTTGCAAATGTAGTGGGGTGGAGAAGGATTGCAAAAGTGATAGACGTTGAGTGAATTTTCCTCTGCCTAAAATCATTTTTTGTACCGATGAATGGGAGAAGTCATTTTTTCTGTTCAACTTTTCACCTTTTTATTTGTTCTTTATATAAAAGTATTTTATATTTGTAATCATTATAATTTTATCGGCATGAAACAGACTGCGGTAAACATTTGGCGTTTTTATTTGGAAGGTTTTCGAAGTATGACGTTAGGGCGTACTTTGTGGCTTATCATTCTTGTGAAGTTATTCATTATGTTCTTCATTCTCCGCCTTTTCTTCTTCCCACGGTTTCTGAATACCCCCGTGGTGGGCGATGACAAGGAAGGCTATGTCAGCAATGAGCTTATCCACCGGAGTCTGGGCGACTAAACACGGAGACACAGAGTTTATTTCCTTGCCCTTATAAATTCTCCGTGTCTCTCTGTTCTTACCCGATAACTTAAAAACTTAATAACTCATAACTTATAACTCATAACTTGATTCTTATGCTTGGACACATTGACACTTCCCTGATTGACTGGTCGAGAGCCCAATTTGCCTTGACCGCCATCTATCACTGGATTTTTGTGCCGCTGACACTTGGACTGGCGGTAATTATGGGCATCATGGAGACAGCGTACTACCGTACGGGTGACGAATTTTGGAAACGTACTGCCAAATTCTGGATGAAGATTTTCGGTATCAACTTTGCTATTGGTGTAGCAACCGGTATTATTCTGGAATTTGAATTCGGTACGAATTGGAGTAATTACAGTTGGTTTGTGGGCGACATCTTCGGTGCGCCGCTTGCCATCGAGGGTATTTTGGCTTTCTTTATGGAAGCAACGTTTATCGCCGTCATGTTCTTCGGCTGGGATAAGGTGAGCAAGCGTTTCCACCTGGCATCTACTTGGCTCACGGGGCTGGGCGCCACGATTTCTGCCTGGTGGATTCTGGTTGCCAATGCGTGGATGCAGAATCCCGTAGGTATGGAGTTCAATCCCGATACGGCACGCAACGAGATGGTGGACTTCTGGGCTGTGGCAACTTCGCCGATGGCTGTCAATAAGTTCTTCCATAGCGTGCTGTCCGGCTGGGTGCTGGCTGCCGTGTTTGTAGTAGGCGTAAGCTGCTGGTATCTGTGGAAGAAGCGCGAGAAGAAATTTGCGCTGGCAAGTGTAAAGATTGCCGCATGGGTAGGTCTGTGTGCCGCTGTGCTCTCTGCCTGGACGGGTGATGGCTCGGGCTATCAGGTGGCGCAAAAGCAGCCGATGAAGCTGGCTGCTATGGAAGGCTATTATGAAGGGCGGCAAGGTGCCGGATTGGTAGCGTTCGGGCTGCTGAATCCTGCCAAGCAGACACCGCAGGACGGAGTAGACCCATTCCTTTTCCGTGTGGAAATTCCGAAGATGCTGTCGCTGCTTGCCGAGCGCAAGATGGATGCTTTTGTTCCCGGCATCAATGACCTGCTGAAAGGTGGATATCCGTTGAGCGATGGTACCGTAGCGCTTTCGGCAGAGGAGAAAATTAGAAAAAAGGGAAAAAAGCGGCTATCGGTGCGTTTGCCGCCTATCGTGCAGCCAAGGCTGCGGGCAATGAGGCGGATGCAGAGGTGGCTGCCAAAGTGTTGAAAGATAATGTAGCCTATTTCGGTTACGGTTATATCAAGGACGTGAACGAGCTGGTGCCCAATGTGTCCCTTACGTTCTACATGTTCCGTGTGATGGTGATGTTGGGTGGATACTTCATCCTCTTCTTTATTGTGGTGCTGTTCCTGGCCTATAAGAAAGACTTGTCGCGGATGCCGTGGATGCATTGGGTGGCTATGCTCACCATTCCGCTGGGCTATCTGGCTGGACAAGCCGGATGGGTGGTTGCCGAGTGCGGTCGCCAGCCGTGGGCCATCCAAGATATGCTGCCCACGAGTGCCGCCATCTCTAAGCTGGATGTAGGCTCCGTGCAGACCACGTTCTTTATTTTCCTGGTACTTTTCACTGTCATGCTGATTGCTGAGGTGGGAATTATGCTGAAGGCTATTCGCAAAGGTCCTGAAACCGAAACGCACACACCGTCACATAACTCATAACTTATAACTCATAACTCACAATGAATGCTTATATATTTCTTCAACACTATTGGTGGTTTGTAGTCTCCTTGCTGGGAGCACTACTGGTATTCCTGCTGTTCGTGCAGGGAGGTAATTCGCTTCTGTTCTGTCTGGGGAAGACGGAGGAGCAGAAGAAGATGATGATTAATTTCTACGGGACGGAAGTGGGAGTTCACGTTTACAACGCTTGTCACGTTTGGAGGCGCGTTCTTTGCTTCGTTTCCGTTGTTCTATAGTACCAGTTTCGGAGGAGCTTATTGGTTGTGGATGATTATTCTGTTCAGCTTTGTGTTGCAGGCTGTCAGCTACGAGTTTCAGTCGAAGGCGGGAAATCTGCTGGGCAAGACAACGTATCGCACGTTCCTGGTGATAAACGGAGTGGTAGGTCCGGTATTGCTGGGTGGGGCAGTGGCCACGTTCTTCACGGGGTCTAACTTCTATATCAATAAAGGGAATATCGCAGATGCGGCAATGCCGGTTATCAGCCAATGGGCTAACGGCTGGCATGGTTTGGATGCGTTGCTTAATCCGTGGAATGTGGTGCTGGGGCTGGCTGTGTTCTTCCTGGCACGTATCTTGGGAGCGCTTTATTTTATTAATAATATCAATGAGGATGATTTGGTGAAACGCTGCCGCCGGGCACTTTGGGGAAATACGGCGTTGTTCCTGGTATTCTTCCTGGCCTTCGTCATCCGCACGCTGCTTGCCGACGGCTATGCTGTACGCCCGGAAACGGGAGAGGTGTTCATGGAACCTTACAAGTATCTGACGAACTTCCTGCAGATGCCGGTAGTGCTGCTTGTATTCCTGGTTGGTGTGGTGGCTGTGCTCTGGGGCATTATCCGCACGCTGTGGAAGCCGGCATTCGACAAGGGTATCTGGTTTGCCGGTGCAGGGACGGTGCTTACGGTATTGGCACTGCTGCTTGTGGCAGGCTATAACAATACGGCCTATTATCCGTCTACCCACGACCTGCAAAGCTCACTCACGTTGGCAAACAGTTGCTCGAGCCAGTTCACACTGAAGGTTATGGCTTATGTCTCTATCCTTGTTCCTTTCGTTCTTGCCTACATCTTCTACGCTTGGCGCAGTATCGACAATCGCAAGATTGATGCGAAGGAGATGGAAGAGGGAGGACACGCGTATTAATTAAAAATTAAGAATTAAAAAATTAAAGGAGGATGTGTCATCTGTGTGCTATTAACTGTTTTGATACATCCTCTTCTTATTCTTTTTGTCCGCTTCTCATTTAGCTGGAATTTGGGTACCAGTTTCATCAATCGTAGAATCTGTCCTTGCCTTTTCTTTATGTAAGGGGAGGGGTGTGCTGAGTCGAAGCGTATGGGGTTGGGCAATGTTGCCGCTATTAGTGCGCACTGTCCGGCAGAGAGCTTGGCTGCTGTAGTCTTGAACTTGTATTTGGCGGCAGCTTGTGCGCCATAGATGCCTTTTCCCATTTCGATGGAGTTGAGATAGACCTCCATGATACGTTCTTTGGACCAGAAGAACTCTATCAGTACGGTGAAGTAGACTTCCAGTCCTTTACGTACCCAGGAAGACTGGGGCCATAGGAATACATTCTTTGCCGTCTGCTGGCTGATGGTGCTTGCGCCCCGTTTCCGTTTTCTTGTTTCATTCTCCTTTATCGCTTTCTGTATCTCGATGAAATCGAATCCGTTGTGTGTGGCAAACCGGTTGTCTTCCGAGGCAATGACGGCCATAGGCAGGTGAGGGGATATCTTGTCGGAAGATACCCAAGTGTGGTGCCAGCATGGACTTTCACCCTTAAAGACCTGTTGCACGCTGCGAATAACCATCAGTGGCGTGATGTAGACGGGTACAAAACGATAAGCCACTACCGCTAGGATAGTGGAAATAAAGAAGAATAATATGATGTTGCGGAGGAACCGCAAAGGCTTCGGGAGTTTCATGGAGAGAGTGCCAATGTGATTAATGTGTTAATGTGCCAATATGCATATTGGCACATTAACACATTAATCACTTTACCATATTAATTAGCTGCCTCCGCATTCTTAATCATCTGTTCGCTGGCATACATATATACCTCTACGCGTCGGTTCTGGTCGGCAGACAGACTTTCGTCGTATTCGTTGTATCCCACGCCTTCCACTTTCTTGAACTGGGCCGGAGATACGCCGCAATCCTGCAAATAGTTCTCTACGGCATAGGCGCGGTTCTTGGAAACTTTCATGTTGGCTTCGTAAGTACCCACTTTGTCGGTATGGCCGATGATGGCGATATCGGTTGTCGGGTCTTCCTTCAGAATCTGTGCGAGTTCGCGCAGGGAAGCCTTTGCCTCGTTGCTCAGTGCTGCGGAGTTGAAGCCGAAAAGAATACCTGCCGCAAAGGATACTTTGACAGCCGGCAAGCCGTTGGCATCCGTCACCTGCTCCACTTGGGCGCCTTCAATCTTGGCAGCTTCGGCAGCCTTCTTGTCCATCTTGTGTCCGATGGCAACGCCGGCACCCGTACCTACTGCAGCACCTACCGCAGCTCCAATGGCTGCCCCCTTGCCTTTACCTATCAGTCCGCCGATAATGGCACCTGCTGCTGCACCGGAGCCACCGCCGATTATTCCACCTTTGGCCTTGTTGTTCATTGTGCCGCAACTGCCCAGCAGCAATGCGCCGCACAAAAGTAATACTGTAAATTTCATCTTCTTCATAACTCTTTTTCTTTAAAAGTTGACTTTATCTTTAATGTTGCAAATTTATGTATATAATAACCATATTCTTCTTTCTAAAGTTCGCCAGTTCTGTCCTTTTTTAGAGAATTTTCCTTTTGATGAGGACGAACCAGGCTGTCAGTATAAGACCTTTGGCAACGGTCGTTCCACTTACTGCCCACCAGATGGCATCCACTCCCATACCCATGTGCACCAGCAATAACGCCACCGGAATACGCATGTAATTGCATCCGATGCTGACAATGGCAGGCGGCACTGTCCGTCCCAGTCCGTAGAACACGCCCTGCATGGTAATTTCCATCATCATGAACATTTGCGAATAGCCGTCGATGCGGAGGAAATCTCCACCCACACGGTAGGCTTCGGCCTCGGGTACGAAGATAGAGAACACCTCGCTGCCGAAGAAGATGAACAGTAGTGAGCAGAGGCTTCCGAATACGCCCGTCATCCACATGGTGGTGCGCCATGCTTGCTTCACGCGCGACTTCTGCCCCGCGGCATAGTTCTGGGCGATGAACGTGCTCAGCCCCGTGGAGAATCCTTGCGAAGTATTCCAGGTGATGGCCTCGATTTGTCCACCGGTGGTGAATGCCATCAGTCCGATGTGTCCTCCCTGCTCCGAGGCGGTGCGCGAGAGGAACATATTGACGAAGGCAAATAGCGTGTTCAGCGTAGCCACGGGCAGCCCGAGCTTGAAGATGCGCCGGGTGTACTTCTTTTTCAGCGGAACGATAAAGGAGAAACCTCCGAGCACGGCGCTTTTCCCCCCGGAGTTTGTAGACGAAGATGCCGAATACTGTAGCTTCGGAAAGCCATGTGGCAAGTGCCGCGCCCACTGTTCCCCAACCGAAGCCGAAGATGAACAGAGGGTCGAGGACGATGTTCATTATCAGTCCCGTCCCGCTGATGTAGAACGGAATCTTGCTTCGTCCTGCCGCGTTGTAGATGCCCGTAAAGGCAGCGGAGAGAAAGATGAAAGGCAGTCCCGTCGACACGATGCGCAGATAAGTCACGGCGGCGTCCGTGATATGCTGTTTCAGCTCGAAGATGTTCAGGATTGGGGCGGGCGAAAAGAAAGAGCAGGCCTCCCCAGCAGACGGAGATGAGCAGGGCAATCGTAATGTTGTGCGAGGCAAAGCTGCGTGCGTCCTCTTCGCTGCGTGCACCGATGGACTGGCCTACGCTGACTTCGGCGCCCACTTTATTGAGCAAGGCGATGGAGCCGGACATCCACGTCAGTATGCCTACCGCACCTACTGCAGCCATGGACTCACTGCCCAGACGCCCTACCCATGCCATGTCCGTCAGGCTGTAGGCCATCTGGATGAACGAGGTGGCCATGATGGGCATTGCCAGCGTGAAAAGCTGGCGGTTGATGGGGCCTTGTGTCAGATTCTTTGTTCCTTGCACGTTGACGGGTTTTTAGGTAAACAATGTGTTGCTCATCCCCTTTTCCGCTTTCTGCGGAGACGGTGGCGGCGTTTCTGCTTGTACTTTCGTATCTTGGCATATACCAGCCAGATGAAGAGCAGACCGAAAACGGCGAAGATGAGCAGCACGATGCCTGTGTTGAGATTGTCACCTTTCACGCGGCTCCACATCTCGAGCACTAGTTCCGTGCGGTCGCCGAAGTCGCGTATCATGGCGCAGCGTTCCACTACTCGGCGGTCAGGATATTGTACCGGGTCTATCTGCAGGCTGTCGGCTCCGGGCAGGGGGCCGAAGAAGTAGCTGAGGTCGGAGTGCACGTCGAGCGTGGTATCGGTCTTGGCCTCCATGATTTTCCGGTGTGGCTACGGCGCTGACGTAGCCGATGGCATCCATGTTGCGCAGTGCCACGGAAGGCTGGCAGAGGTAGTTGATGAAATAGCTTGCCGCCTTCACGTTGCGGGCGTAGCGGGGGATTACCCAGCCGTCGTACCAGATGTTGCTGCCTTCGCAGGGGACGGTGTAGTCCAGTTCCACACCCACGGCATCGGCCTCCTCGATGGCCCAGACGGCGTCGCCGCTCCAGGTGAAGTTAATCCACGCCTTGTTCTTGGTCATCATTTCCTTGCCGAAGTCGGCTTCCCAGCCGGCGATGTTGGGTTTCATCTCCTTGAGGCGTTGCTCGGCCAGGGCGATGGCCTGCGGGGAGTTGTCGTTCATCAGTTGCTCTACGGTGACGGTGCTGTCGGCCAGCTCCCGGGCGTGGGCGTAGATGATGGCGGTACCGTAGGCATCGCGGTAGCTGTCCTTCATCAGTATTTTGCCGCGGTTTTTGGAGTCCCAGAGGATGTCCCATGTGCCGGCCTCTTCGGCGGTAATAAACTTTTTGTTGAAGAGGATACCAGCGGTGCCCCACATGTAGGGCACGGCATAGTCCTCGGTCTGGCGTTCCGGTTGCGAGGTCTTGTTCAGCTCGTGGCGAATGTAGGGCGACACGTTGGGGGATGTAGTCCGGCGTGTGGCCGAAGTTGCGGTCGATGGGTAGCAGGAGGTCTTTGCGAAGCATGCGTTCGATGATGTACTCCGAGGGGCATACGACGTCGAAGTCCTCGTGCCCGCGCTCAACTTTTGGTGAGCATGATTTCGTTGATATCGAACACCTGGTAGATGATACGGAGGTCTTCGACCCGTCTGCTGCTTGTACCAGTCGGGAAAATTCGGCAAGCACATCTTCATCGATGTAGTCCGCCCAGTTGTATATCTTCAGTACACGGCTGCGCTCTTCTGTGGAGTTTCCACAAGAAGAGAGGGATGCGATACAGCACAGTAGAATCAGTATGTTTATTATCCTTTTCATCATCTTGTTCTTGACAATTGATAACTTATAACTCATCACTCACATCAATCGTTTTTCGTCCGTTCGGCCCGCTTGTTGATTACAATCAGCAGCACCAGCACCGTCACGAAGATGATGGTGGAGAGTGGCCGCAGTTCCGGCGTCAGTCCACCTTTG
>ENA-OQHD01000434-OQHD01000434.1-human-gut-metagenome-genome-assembly--contig:-NODE-434-length-15498-cov-3.182421_pt1 | contig 15498 bp, 13 predicted proteins | sample MGYA00242560_ERZ504711 | MGnify/ENA primary metagenome ERZ504711 (study PRJEB26092, sample SAMD00036198) | human gut metagenome | host: Homo sapiens | study: EMG produced TPA metagenomics assembly of...
CGCACTGCTTCTCCCGAAGGGACAAGGCGCTCCATCAACGTTGTCAACGGCTGATAGAGTTCGGAAAGTCCGGCTTGCTCCAAGGGCCAGTGGTTCATCTGGATATTGATGTTCGTATGGTAGTCCCCGTTCCAGGGAGTCGATACTCCATTTGTCCAGAGTCCTTGCAGATTGGGCGGCAGACTGCCGGGACGGGTACTGCTGATAAGCAGATAGCGTCCGTAGTTATAGTACAGAGCAGCCAATGCCGGCGACTCCTGCTGTGTGAAGCGGAGGATGCGCTCGTTCGTCGGGAGCGTATCATCCGGCGTGGCAGGAAGCGTCAAGGAAACACGGTCGTAGAGGAAACGGTGGGCAGTGACATGGTTGGATAATGAAGAATGGAGAATGGAACATGGAGAATTAGCGGGGGTGGTGAAAGGACGGAGCAAGCTGTCGCAGACTTCCGCATAGCGTTCGCCCGGGAAGTCGGTACCGGCAGCGGCATAGGAGGTAGCGGCAGAAAGTATCAACCAGGCTTCCTGCCCGTTCTTCAAGCAGATACCATTTTCCGGGCTGACAGATGATTCACCACCGTTCTGCACGAGTTGCATCGCCACACGGTATTTCATACCGTCCAAACCGGGTTTACCGCTTTCCAACATGCCGTCCATCAAAAGGGTGTTCCCTTGGACAGTCACCAGGCTATGTTCTGCACGGCTCAAACGGGCAGAGAAGTTCAGAGTCCCTTCACGTCCGGCAACCAGATGAATCAGCATGACATCACGGTCACGGGAAACAAAATACTCACGGCGGTAATCGACATCTTCCAGCCTAAAAGCCGTGTATGCCACCGCATCGCGTAAGTTGAGCCAACGGCGATAGTTGTTTAATGGAGAATTGAGAATGGATAATGAAGAATTGTAGGTAAAATCTATATCCAAATCACCCAATACCTGATAGGTTCCATATCTCCCGTCAGTCTCCTGCTTCTTCGGAACGAAACTGCTGTACATCAGCTCCTGTGCTTCGCGGTTCTTTCCCTCAAACAGCAGTTGCCGGATGGCAGGCAGACTCTTCGAGGCATCCGGATTACTATAATCCGCCTCCATTCCGCTCCATAATGATATTTCATTCAGCACAATGTGCTCACGGAGAATGCCCCCGTCGGGCATCATGCCCAAGCGTCCGTTGCCCAAAGGAAGAGTCTCCTCCCAGATAGCGGCAGGCGACGTATAGTACAACTGATGATTACAACTGTCGGCAGGCGCATCGGCTGCACGAAGCAGCAACGAGGCTGCAAGCAGAAATAGAGTGGCAAGTGTCTTCATATTGTTTTTTGATTCTGATTTCAGGCTGCAAACTTACTGCATACACTTTGCAGCACTGCTGCATACCTTTTGCAGTGACGCTGCAAAGCAATTGCAGTAGCGCTGCAAAAGGTATGCAGTACCACTGCAAAACAGTTGCACTGATTTTGCAGTGGTTACGCACTGATTATAAGATTATTGCATTTCGAACGAAACTATACCACGGACGTCGGCAGACGAAGCGCAAACGTATGCCTTGAACTTACCCGGTTCGTACTTCCAAGCTGCGGAAGCCTCATCGTAGAACTTCAAATCATCCGGAGTAAGGGTGAAAGTCACGCTCTTCTCCTCGCCCGGCGCCAAAGCGACTTTTGCAAAATGTTTCAGTTCCTTTACAGGACGAAGCACACTGCATTTATCATCGCCTACATAAAGCTGTACAATCTCTTTTCCGGCAATGCTACCCGTATTCTTCACGGCAACTGTCACCGTCAGAGTACCGTCGGCAGCCATGGTCTTGGCAGAAGCCACCGGTTTGCCATATGTAAAGGTAGTATAGCTCAAGCCATGACCGAAGGGGAAGAGTGCCGGAATCTTCTTGGTGTCGTGCCAACGATAGCCCACCAGAATATCTTCCTTATACTCCTGCTTGATGCTGTCGCCCGGATAGCTGAGTTCATCGAAAGCATGTGCACCGCAATCCGTCAACTTGGCAGGGAAAGAGAAGGGCAACTTTCCGCTTGGATTCACCGCACCACTCAGGATGTCAGCCAGAGACTTGCCACCCATGGAGCCTAAATACCAGCCTTGCACAATGGCAGGAACCCGGGATACCCACGGCATTTCCACCGCATTACCACTGAGAAGCACCAGAACCAGGTTCTTGTTTACCCCCAGCAAAGCTTCAATCAGTTCATCCTGCCCGAAAGGCAAGCCGTATTCCAGACGGTCGCCACCTTCACAATCCTGAAAGTGGTTCTTGTTCAATCCACCTACCAGTACCACTAAGTCTGCCCTTTTTCGCCATTTCCACGGCTTCTGCACGGAGTGAGTCTACCACATTCTGCGGAATTTCATCTGCACGGCCGTACATCGGACGACCGGCGGCATAGCCTTTCGCATAGGCTACCTTATCACCATAAACGGCACGCAAGCCATCCAGCGGAGATACCATATCCTTCACTTTCAGTTCGGAAGAGCCTCCTCCCTGATTCAGCAAGCGTACGGCATTATCGCCCACCACCAGGATATTCTGATACTTGGCTGCATCAATCGGCAGCAACGGGGCACCTTTCTTTATCACCGGAGCATTCTTCAACAGCACAATTCCCTCATTGCCTATCTCGCGGGCAGCGGCATAATGCTCTTCCGTAGCTACCGAACCATAGGGTTTCTGACGGTTCATCGCCGTACGGAATATCAAGCGAAGAATGCGGGAAGCCTTGTCGTCTATTGTAGACATCGGCACTTTGCCATCCTTCAACATCTGGAGGTAAGGGCTGGCAAGGTAATAATCGTTATAGGTAAATACACTCTCGGACGTCAGACCGTTGGTGTAAGAACCCATTTCAATATCCAGACCGTTGACGGCAGCTTCATAGGTGTCGTGGGCACCGCCCCAGTCGGTAATGACACAGCCGTCGAACTTCCAGTCATCTTTCAGAATCTTGTTCAGTGTGAAATCGTTATGGCAGGCGTGCTGGCCGCGAATCTTATTGTAAGCGCCCATAATGCTCCAGGCACCTCCCTCTTCTACTGCAGCCTTGAATGCCGGCAGATAGATTTCATACAGAGCACGGTCGCTAAGATTCACATCAATATGTCCGCGCCACAGTTCCTGGTTGTTCAGCGCATAGTGCTTGACACAAGCTGCCACTCCGTTCTTCTGCAACTCCTGGATGTAAGGTACGCACATCACACTGGCCAGATAAGGGTCCTCGCCCATATATTCAAAATTACGACCGTTCATCGGAGTACGGTAGATGTTGACGCCGGGGCCCAGCAACACATCCTTTTCACGATAGCGCGCTTCCTCACCGATGGCCTTGCCATACTTTGCAGACATGTCCGGATTCCAGGTAGCGGCCAGACAAGTCAAAGCCGGGAAAGCGGTAATGCTGTCATTGGTCCAGTTGGCATATCCCCAGTCATTCCAGTTGATTTCGGCACGGACACCGTGAGGGCCGTCGCTCATCCAAAGCTCGGGAATGCCGAGCCGCGGAACACCCGCACTGCTGAATTTACTCTGCGCATGGCAAAGGGCTACCTTCTCTTCCAGTGTCATCCGGCTGAGAGCATCCTTTACACGTGCTTCAATAGGTTGTGCATCGTCCATATAGACCGGTGTCTGTGCAGACACGGTACTGATGGAGCATGCAAGGAAATAAGGTTGCTTAAAAAATTTATTCTTCATGTCTTAATTGGTTAATATGCTAATGTGCCCAATTAGCACATCAAATTATCATTTAACTTTAATCGCCGTCGTCGCCTTCTCCAGTCCATCAGCCGTAGCCGTCACCTTGACACCACCCGGTTCACCGTTGTTCTGCAGTACCACCAGGCACTTTCCGTAGAAAGCCTTGCGGTGGTTGTCCTTGAACTTCTCCATAGAGATGGGGCTTCCGTTATCCACTCCAGCAATGAAGCCGGCACCTTCTACGGCAAAGGTCACATCGTTTTCGGCATTCGGACACAAATTTCCATCTTTGTCCAGAATCTCAACCGTAATGAAACTCAAGTCTTTGCCATCTGCCTGAATGGTACTGCGGTCGGGCTGAGACGAATCTGCGCAGGTTCGCCCGCTGTCCGGATTTCCTGCTCGGCCACAGTCTTTCCTTCCTTGCGGGAAACAGCCTTTACCGTACCCGACTCATACTTCACGCGCCACATGACGTGGAAATCGTCTTTTCCCTTGCTGCGCACACCCTGCGATTTTCCATTCACGAAAAGCTCCACTTCGTCGGCATTGTTATAATATGCCCACAAATCGATGTCTTGTCCCTCCGTCCAATTCCAATGCGGGAAAAGATGCAACACCGCCTTATCCGGACGCCACTCGGACTGATACATGTAGTAGACATCCTTCGGGAAACCGGCCAAGTCGATAATGCCAAAGTAAGAGCTGCGTGCCGGCCAACCGTAAGGAGTAGGCTCACCGATATAATCGAAGCCCGTCCAGACGTATTGTCCACTGATAAAGTCGTTGTTCTTCACATGACGCATAGTACCTTCGTGACGGTTGCCCAAGGAACATGACAGTTGTCGTAGGAGGAGCAAGAGAACGAGGCATCATAGAAAGGCTTATCCCAACGTGCGGGCCAGACAAACATCGAATCACTCGGCATTCGGTAGTAACCGCGTGTCATCAGGCCGGAAACACTTTCCGTCACGATGAACGGCTTGCCGGGGAAGTTCTGAGGAACACCTGCAAACCAATTGTCATGGTAATTAAAACCGATTATATCGAGCGCACCGGAACGGAACAAATGATTGTTCGGGTTCGGCTCGTTGCAGCCTGCCGTCACGGGGCGCGTGGCATCGAGCTTTCTCACCATATCCGCCAGTTTCTTTGTCAGCAGTGAGTTGACGGACATTTCTCCGTCCTTTGCCAGCATATCCGCACTGTGACCGAAGTTCAAGACCAGATTGGCCTCTTCCAGACTCAAGGTGTCGGCTTTGGCATCCGTCCACTGCTCCAGCACTTCGTTGCCGATGCTCCACATGAAGATGGAAGGATGATTGCGGTCACGCACGATAAGGTCAGTCAAATCGCGTTCGTGCCATTCGTTGAAATAGCGTGAATAATCGTGGCGGGTCTTTTTCTTGCGCCACATATCAAAGGTCTCGTCCATCACGATGAAGCCCATACGGTCGCAAAGGTCGAGCAACTCCGGTGCGGGAGGATTATGGGAGCAGCGGATGCCGTTGCAACCCATTTCTTTCAGAATCTCCAACTGGCGCTCGATGGCGCGCGTATTCACCGCAGCTCCCAGGCAACCCAAGTCATGATGCATGCAGACACCATTTATCTTCACTTGTTCACCATTCAGGATAAATCCCTTTTTGTGCATCGAAGCGGAAAGTACGGATGCCGGTAGGAGTATAGTAACGGTCGAGTACCTCGCCGGTCTGCTTATCCTTGAGGATGCTTTCTACCCTATACATATAGGGCGTATCAATACTCCAAAGACGGGGATTCTTCAAGTGTATCTCCTGCTCCACTTCTGCCGGAGTAAGAGGCATCAACTGCGCTTCCGACACAGCCTCACCCACCGCATTGCCGTCAGCATCCACTAACCGGGATTGCAGGACGACATCGGCCATCTGTGCTTCTGCATCGTACTGTAGTTTGGTGCGTATCTTCAACTGGGCACTGTTCTTCGACACATCTTCTGCCGTAACATAGGTACCCCATTGCGCTATATGAGCTGGATTCAGCTTTGTCAGCCATACATTACGGTAGATGCCGCAACCGGAATACCAGCGCGAATTGGGCTGTTCGGCATTGTCCACACGAACCGCCAACACATTCTCCACTCCCCACTTGATATAGGGAGTCAGGTCATAACTGAACGAGATGTACCCGTAGGGACGTGTCCCCAATTCATGGCCATTGATATAAACGGTGGAGTTCATATAGGCACCATCGAAATCTATGCGATAGCGTTTGCCCTCATCGGCCTTATCGGCAGTAAAAGTCTTGCGATACCAGCCTATACCACCAGGCAGTGCACCTCCACCCGTTCCCGAAGGATTGTCTTTACTGAATTCTCCTTCAATGGCCCAATCGTGGGGTAAGTTCAGTTTCCGCCAGTCTGCGTCATTATAATCCGGACGGGCTGCCGCCGTATCGTCTCCCAAGCGAAAGGCCCAGTCGGCAGTAAAATCCAAGCTACGGTCATCGCCAGCTACCTCTTTAGGAGCATTGCAACCGGCCAGCAGGGACAGCCCGATGGCCAAAGACAATATGATTTTATTCATAGTAATAAATATCTAAAAGATTATCGAGTGCCTATTCCTCTCTCACAGCTATTCAGAAGTAGGGAAGTTCCTGGCACCGGGGAAGGCATCGTTCGGCACCGAGGAACGACGAGAACGGTACCGGGAAGATTTCTCTCCCTGGCACCGTCGTCTATCATTCTGATTATAATTTTACGGTTGTGCATTTTCCGTCATACTTCACCGTTGTGCCTTTCGCCTTCAAATCGAACGGTTGCGGCTGGTCTTTGCTTACCTTCACCACATTGAAAGTACGTTCCTTCAGCATACCGGGGAAGTCACCCGTACGGTCGCCGATAACCAGTGTACCCTCAGCATCGTTATAGGCAAACGGTATAGTGGCATATTGTCCCTTCTCGTAGTTATAGTTCACACCTTCATCCTCATAGAGCGTAAACGCGCCGTCCTTACCCGTATAAACATAGAGAGTGATTTCCGAAGCCGGTTTTTCATCACTGTATTGCATATCCGGACCATAAGGTACAATGGCACCTTCGCAAACGTAGAGCGGAATACGTTCATAAGGAGCATCCACTGTCAACTTCTGGCCACCGTTCACATACTTACCGGAGTAGAAATCATACCAACCGCAGCTTACCGGGAAATAAACCTCGCGGCTGCGTGCACCGTATTCGTAAACCGGAGCCACCATCAGGGCAGAACCGAACATAAACTGGTCACCTATATTGTTGACATTTGCATCAGCTGTGAAGTCCATTACGAGCGGACGCATGATGGTATAATCATTGAAGTAAGTCATACCAGCCAAAGAATAGATATACGGCATCATGTTGTAACGCAACTTCGTATAGTAAACGATGGAGTTGTAGCACGGATGTCCTGCCGGAGCAATGTTCCAAACCTCACGGTACGGATACTGGCCGTGTGCACGGAACAACGGGCAGAAAGCGCCGAACTGATACCAACGGGCATTCAACTCTCTCCATTCCTTATAATCGGCATTTTCACGTCCGGTCTTGTTGAATTCCATCTGACCAGCCACATAACGGTTCTCTACACAGAATCCACCGATGTCCATAGTCCAATAAGGGATACCGCTGACAGCAAAGTTCAAGCCGGCAGAGATTTGCGCTTTCATATCTTCCCAACGGGTAGCGATGTCACCACTCCAGGTGGCGGTAGAATAGCGCTGCAATCCTGCAAAGCCGGAACGTGTCAACAAGAAGACGCGCTTGTCCGGTTCCACGCCGCGCTGTCCGTCATAGATAGCTTCTGCATTCATCAGTGCGTATGCATTGAAGAACTTGGCAGAGGGGCCGAGTGCTGTCGGACCGCAAAGGTCCTTGCGGTATTGCAAATCCGTACAGTCGCGTATGTTCGGTTCGCTGGCATCCATCCACCAAGCGTCAACACCCAGAGGATAGTAGTGGTCTTGCATCTGCTTCCAGAAGAGCTTGCGTGCATCGGCATCGTATGCGTCATAGAAAGAGCCCAGATAGCCAGGACCGACCCAGTCTTTGATGCTGTCTTTGATAGCCTGCTGATACATCCAACCTTTTTTCGTCAAATTCCTTGAAGTGTTCGGTCGTAGCATAGAACTTGGGCCATACGGAAATCATCAGACGTCCGTTCATGGCGTGGATGGAGTCGACCATTCCTTTCGGGTCGGGGAAACGTTCAGGGTCGAACTCATGGCTTCCCCATGCATTCTGCTTCCAGTGCAGCCAGTCGATTACGATATTGTCGATAGGAATCTGACGTTCACGGAATTCCTTCAAGGTGGAGAGAACCTCCTCACGCGTATTGTACTTCTCACGGCTCTGCCAGTAACCCATCGCCCATTTCGGCATAATCTGGGATTTACCTGTCAATGTACGGTAGCCGCTAATCACATCGTCCATATCATCACCATAAACGAAGTAGTAGTCTATTTCATTCTGCATTTCACCCCACCAAGAGAGTTTGTTCTGTTCTTCATCAGCCACCGGACTCAATACCCGCAGACCGCAGTAAGAAACACCGGCATCAGGCTTCCACTCTATCTTCAACGGAACGCGCTTGCCCGCTTCCAGATTAACAGCAAACTTATAACTGTTAGGATTCCAAGCCGTACGCCAACGTTCGGGAACCACCAATTCATTATCAATATATACTTTCATGTAGCCTGCATAGTAAAGGATGAAGCGGAACAAGCCGCTTTCTGCCGGTTCTATTTCTCCCTCATAAACTACGTCGGACCCTCCGAACGGGAACTCCGCAGGCAAATTAACCACCTTACTCAGATGTGCGGCACGGTCCAGATGTTCAAAATAAGAGAATCCTCACGACGTACAAGGGTTTCCACGTCTTTCTTGCCCGGAATATATGTACCGGTCAAAGCACCTTCCTTGCCCTCTTTATCATAAAGTTTGAAGACATCACCCAGTTGTGAGTAGTCACGCGGGTCACCGAAACGGCAGAGCGAATAGCTGTCCCAAAGCACACCGTAGTTTTTATTAGACACGATGAAGGGTACAGACACCTTTGTATTGTACTGGAACAGTTCCTCATTCTTACCTTTATAGTTGAACTCATCCGCCTGGTGCTGGCCCAAGCCATAGAAAGCCTCATCATTGCCTGCCGACTGGAATACCTGACGTACTGTATATCCTTTCGTACCTTCCACTTCCACCGGAGTAAAGGTCCGCCCGTCAGAGTCTTCAGCCAGAATCTGCTTGCCGTCGGCATCCGTGAAGCGTACCTCACCCGTTGTCTTGGACACAATGGCACATAATTCCGATGTCTTGACAGTCACTTCATCGCCCTGCTCTTCGACCTTAAAGTCGGTCTTATTCTGTTGAGGGATCACAATGAGACTCTGCTCCTTTGAAAATTCCTTCTCAGGAGTAGCCGATACATGAATGAGCTTCTCGCCCATTACTTCTAATTTTACTTTACGCACATCCGTCGGTTGCTGCTGCTTGACTTCCACAACAACACCGTTCTCGGTCTTTTGGAATCCGCCTCCGGAACATGCGGCGAGCATCCATCCGGCAAGCAAATAAACTGAAGTGTTTTTCAATTTCATATTACTGTTTTTAAAGTGAATTTTCTCCAATGCAAAAATAGAAAGTTTACTTCAAAACGAGTCCTCCCGATGTTGAAACAAAAGGGCGCTTTTGATTACCCTAAAAGACAATATGTTTCCGTAAGGGGTATCTTTTGTTATCTACCCTCTCTTTCCTGATAAACAGAGGGCAAAACACCGAATTCATCCTTGAAATATTTGCTGAAATACTTGGGGTTGTTAAAGCCCAACTGATACGCTATCTCCGATACATTTTGCTGACTCTCGCGCAGCATCTGCGCCGCTCTTTTCAGACGGATGACACGGATAAATTCAATAGGTGTCTTACCGGTTATCTGCAAGAGTTTCTTGTAAAGATGTACCCGGCTCATACCCAACCCCCGACTCAACTCTTCTACGGACAAGTCACACCGACCGATGTTCGCCTCCACATATTTGATGGCATTTTCCACCAGCTTTTCATCCAACGAAGTAATGGCTATTTCACTTGGTTCGGGGTCAATGAGCGACTTTGCCTTGCGCTTCTTGCTCAGGTCAATCAACTTGCGCATACGCAGAATAAGGATTTCCACATTGAAAGGTTTCGTCACATAATCATCCGCACCGATGGTCAACCCCTCCACTTTATCTTCCACAGCCTGCCGTGCAGTGAGTAATATCATCGGAATGTCACTCGTGCGTTTATCGGTCTTCACCCAGCGGCACAATTCATTCCCATCCATCTCGGGCATCATTACGTCGCTGACAATAATATCCGGCATCAGTTCCGATATTTTCCTGCCAAGCTTCCCGACCATTGGAAGCTGACTGTATACGGAAATACAAGCTCAGACTATCTTTCATGAAGGCAACCAAATCTTCATTATCATCCACAATCAGGGCCAACGGCTTTTCTTTTTCATCTTCATTATCCTCCATATCGTCCAGCAAATCAACCGAAAGCGCTTCCTCTTCCATACCCGGCAAAAGTTCCTCATGCTCTTCCACCTCTTCTGTAAGCGGTGCAGGCTTGGGAGGACTTACACGTACATGTTTAACCGGGAGCTCAACCAGAAACACACTACCGGAACCCACATTGTCGACAACGCGCACCGTACCCTCATGCAGCGTCACAAAGTCGCGTACCAGGCTCAAGCCAATACCGCTACCCGTTGACTGGTGCTCCGGTTCTTCCTGCTCCACCTGATAGAAACGTTCAAAAATCCGCTCCTTGTCTTCATCCCTGATACCGACACCGGTATCCGATACCTTTATCAGCAATCTTCCGGACATCTCTTTCGACATTTCCAATGCCACATCCACACGTCCCCCGTCCGGAGTAAATTTGAAAGCATTGGACAGAAGATTCATCACAACTTTACCAATTTTATCCTCGTCGAATGACATATTCAGCGATTCCATGGCCGAAAAGAATGTCAGATGCACATGTTTCTTTTCAGAAAGCATCAGGAAAGAAGCACAGATGCTACGCACATACGCCACAATATCCCCCTCGGACAAAGTGAGATGCAATCCTGCCATCTCATTCTTACGGAAATCGAGCAACTGGTTGACCAGATTCAACAAACGCTGCGCATTGCGGTACATCAGTTGTAGCTTGCCATGCAGTTTTTGCGTCCGTAATCTCCTTCATCATACTTTCCATCGGCGATATAATCAGCGTAAGCGGCGTACGCAACTCATGGCTGACATTCGTAAAAAATGCGGAATTTCATCTGGCTCAACTCCTCCCTCTTCTTCGCATCTTCCTCTATCTGGCGGATTCTGAACTATTACGTTCCCTCCGTTGTACGGCATAAAGGTGAAAATGGAAACAACTCCTACTATCAGAAGAGCATAAACGATATATGCCCACGGAGTCATCCAGAAAGGCGGAAGAATGACAATCTTGAGCGAAGCCTCTTCAGTACCCGCATATCCGTCACTGTTTGTAGCCTTCACTTTTAAAATGTAAGTCCCCGGAGCCAGATTGGTATAGGTAACGCGATGCATATCGGACATACTCGTCAGCCAGTTCTCATTAAACCCTTCCAATTTATAGAAATACTGTGTCTTTTCGGGCAGCACGAAATTGTCCGACGCGAACAGCACCGTGAACACATTCTGCTTATAAGCCAAGACAACTTCTTCTGTTTCATTCAAAGCTTCCTTCAAGATGACACGTCCTGCATACTCCTTGCCCACCTTCACGTCTTCATTGAACAACTGGAAACCGGTAAACATAACCTTGGGCAACGTACGGTTATACTTTATGTTGCCCGGCTGGAAGCGATTCAGCCCATACAGTCCTCCCACTACAATCTCGCCCGTATGCAGTCGTTTGAGGGAACGCTGGTTGAAGTCACAACTCTGCAACCCGTCCTTGTCATTATAGGTATAGCAACGGAACACGGGCTGCTCCGTCTTGCTGTCAACGGACAACACCACGTTTATCAGTTCTCCTCCGGTGCTGATCCATATACTTTTGTTTTCATCTTCCGTAATACCTAATATCAATAGTTTGGAGAAACCGGGTTTGATAGGCACTTCGTACAATTCATCCCGTTTGCTGTCATATACATTCAAGCCTTCACGCGTGGCTATCCATAACAAACCGCGACTATCTTCGTAAACTTGATTGATATTTTGGTTGGAAAGTCTGGTCTTACCCGATTTTGTACCTGCAAAATTTTGTAATCTCGCCGGTCCTCAGGTCCATGAAAGCCATCCCTGCCGAAGTACCGATAATCAGATTATTGTCACAGCTGATGCAGAGGGATGAGATATAGTCCGACACAAGGTTTGAATTACCTGTAGAATAGGTGGTAAATATCCCCGTCTGAGGATTCAGGCATTGCAATCCTCCCCCAACGTACCGATCCAGATATTTTTGTCCGCATCTTCTGCCAATGCCCATACATTGTCATAGACCAGCGAGTTACTGTCTCCCTTACGGGACCGGTAATGGATAAAGCGGTTTCCATCATAGCAATTCAGTCCGCCCCAGAAAGTACCAGCCCACACTCTGCCGCTACTGTCCCGAAGAAGGCAGACTATGACATCACTCGAGATAGAGCGGGGATCTGCCGTATGCGAAAAAAACCATACGTTCATCCGTCACGCTATTCCAGCGAATCAACCCGCGGTCGTTGGTCCCCACCCATACGATATCACCGCCTCCGTCCTCCACACAATTGATGTCGCCTACATCGGCAATGCCGAATTTGAAGACACTTTCATTATAGAAAGAGACACCCTTCTTGTAGGTTCCCACCCACATCGTACCGGCCTCATCTTCATAAAGAGCCGTTATTGTATTGTTGGACAGAGTACGCCCGTTATTAGGATCGTTCGCCAGACGGATTTTGCCGTCCCGGCCGGTTCTATCAATTCAACGCCATCCTGATCCCTGCCTACCCATATACATCCGTATTTATCCTGTGCCACTGCACGTACGGTATTGTAGGTGTCCGTTCGGGGAGAACGCTGTTCCCAAACCTTCCGAGAAAGGCTATAAATCCACATCCCCTCCACACTGAATATCCACGCCCGCCCACTATGGTCGACAAACAAATCAAAGGTAGCATTCTTTACTTCCCTGCAATCTTCGGCAATGTCCGGATTGGTCCACTTGATATTTTGCTTTTCCTCATCTATACAAACCAAGATACCGTTACTCAAAACCAACAGGATTCCTTCGCCGCATTCTTTCATGTCGGACACTTCGGCTTTCGCAAGCAGTTCATCCGCCTCCTTTACTGCCACGGCATTTTTCTGTCCTTCTCTATAGCTGTAAACACCTTTACCATTAATATAGATCCAGAAAGTCTTTTCCTTATCAATATAGATAAGCGAAGGATTTCCGGTCAGACCGACGTTCCACATCCAAGCTTCCACATTACGGTCAAAAACATCGGAAGCCGAGTTGTAAATGGCATACCCACTTCCCGTACGTATCCACAAATTACCGGACGCATCTTCTTGTATATCCTCGACATAACTATCGGGAAGAGATTTCTCGTCATCTTTCTGGCTGCGATAAATCTTTATATTGTAACCATCATAGCGGTTCAGCCCGAAGCTGTACCAAACCACATGAATCCGTTTGAATCTTTATAAATAGCATTAACCTGATTATTGGAAAGTCCGTCTTTCACTTCCAAATGTTTAAACATGTAGTCATGTGAAGCAGCAGAGAAACATACCATCCAAACCCACAAGAGCAGTAGTTGCAGTCTTTTCATACTATCAGAGCTAAGGGAAGTTATTTTTGTTGCAAATGAAGTGAAAAACGAACAGAAAAGCAAGGAAAGACAAGGATTTTTAAAGAAGGAGAAGCATATCCCTCGCGGACATACTTCTCCGTAACCAATCAAAAAAAACTATATCAACAATCCTTGTAACCTATAAAACCTATTTGTATGATACTTTTAAAAACTGTCTTTTATTCTATCCACCACTCAATCAATAAGGGTATTGACCGGCTGCGGCTCCCTTCATGATGCCCTCAATGGCATAAGCCTCCTTCGCCGTACCCGTACCACGGTTCATGTCACCGCCGGTTTCCCAATAAAAGGGGACACAACCGTGGTTTTTTCGCCTCTCGGGTGACTACCTCATTCCAATAGGAGCGGCTCTTGTTATGCATCTCCTGGTCAATATCAGGATAGGCAAGTTCAGAAGTCCCCTCTATCTTGTCTTCTTTTGCCCGCTTCATGGCACTATACTCGCCTACAATCACAGGAATTCCCTTATCTGCATAGGCCGTTTTCATCTTCTGGAATTGCTGCTTCACATAATCTTCTTCGTAACCGGTGGCATTATGAATGGAACCGGATACATGATTATCCTTACCCCAATAAAGGAATACATTGCTCCAGGTTTCGTCGATGGTTCATCATGGTGAACTGATAGGGATCATAGAAGTGAACTTCCACCATCAGACGGTCGGGTACCTCATCCTTGGGCATCGTGTAGTCATTCACCGTCTTGTCAATATTGGTATAAGGACCTTGCACAATCAGACAACGGCTCGCATTATTTCCTCCGGTGGCACGCACGGCATCAATGAAGGTCTGTTCGTATTTCAAGATGACATCTATGGCCGATGTGCCAACGTTCCCCTGGTCTTGCTGTCCGGGTTCGTTACATCCGGCAAAGAGCAGGTGTTCGTCATAAGCATTCAGTTTATTGGCAATCTGTGTCCAGATAGCTTTCTGCTTGGCATCTACTTCGCTGCTGTAACCATGGGTGATACTCTCTTCAAGCCAACCGCCATCCCAATGGATATTGACAATGGCATACATATCATTGGCTACACAGTAGCCCACCACTTCGCTCACCCGGTCGAGCCATGCAGCATCTATCTCATAGGTCGATGGATTCACAATGTAGTAATCCCACGCGCAAGGGATGCGCACCGCATTAAATCCCAATGCCTTCAGCCCTTTGATATATGCCTCACTCACTTTAGGATTTCCCATAACGTTTCGCTCGCTATCTTGTTCTTGTTATCACAAGCTTCCAGCGTGTTGCCGATATTGATACCTGCATACATCTTGGCAGCAAGTGTCCTGGCATCGCTTTCCATATTGCCGGTTTCGCCCGCACCCTGCTTTACGGCCACAGTCTCCGTCAGGCTACCCAAAGTAAAACGAGATATGGCCTTCGCGCGCTCCCAAAGGATTGGGAGAGACGGTAAACTTGAAAATCTTGTCTTCCATGGCACGGGTATTGACCGCCTTTATCCAAGAAACATCGGAAACGGCTTGTACGTCACCATTGGTTTCCACCACCACAGAAACATCTCCTCCCGCAGCTGGCAGGTCGAAAGAGGTAGAGTTGGATATGATTAATCCGTCCGCAGCCGTTTGTTTCACTGTGAAGCTCCCTACTTCGCTGCCTCCGGCTTTCACCGTTACCTTGGCTTCACGGTCACTCGTGTCCGTATTGGCTTCTGCCATAACGGTATACTTCAAAATACTACTCGAAGCAGAACTTTCGGCAGTAACCTTACACCACTCCGGTGCACTGCTGGTAACTTCCAATGCAACGTTCGACTTGATGTTCAGCGTACTTGTTCCTCCGGTCTTGGAGAAAGTCATTCCATCCGTCAGAATGTTCGCGGGAATCGTTATTTCTGGAGTCACAGTATCATCATTGCCGGAACATGCGGCAACGAAAGAAGAGAAAAATGCAGTGCCG
>ENA-OQHD01000435-OQHD01000435.1-human-gut-metagenome-genome-assembly--contig:-NODE-435-length-15463-cov-3.992436_pt1 | contig 15463 bp, 8 predicted proteins | sample MGYA00242560_ERZ504711 | MGnify/ENA primary metagenome ERZ504711 (study PRJEB26092, sample SAMD00036198) | human gut metagenome | host: Homo sapiens | study: EMG produced TPA metagenomics assembly of...
AAATAGGCAAAATATCTAATGGCATGGAGGGGCGAGTTTATGGAAAAACAAATTAAAGCGAGTTACCATTGCAACTTTATCTGCTTGTATGATTGCAAATGCGGTACCGATACCGGGGAATGTAGCAAAGGCAGCGGTGACGCAGGAGATGATCGATTTTACCGATGAGAACAGTCAGGGCGGCTGGGTAAAAGATGGGGCAAATGGAACGATCACTTTCCAAAATGGTGAGGGTGATGATGGATTTATGGTACTTGAGTCTGCAGGAGAGTCCTTTTTCAAATATGGAAATTCCAAAACCCGTCAGGATGGAATTCTTGAAATGGATCTTACCCTGACGAAAGGACCGAATGGGGCGAGAATGTTGATTTTGTTCCGTTACAATTCTTCCTCTGACTGGGAAGGAATTGGAGTAGACGGTACTCACTGGTTCTGGCAGAAAGGTTCTTCTAACTGGGGAGATCTTAATTCCACAAAGACGACGTTTGATGCATCAGATATAAACCAGAAGCATCATATCAAACTGGAGTATCGTGGAAAGCAGATCAAGGTTTATCAGGATGGAGAGGTGATTATTGATCAGACAGTAGATGCATTTAGTGATACGATGTCCGGACAGATTGGAATGAGAGTCTGGGGAGAACCAACAGAAACCCATGGATGTGCTTTGAAGTTTGACAATATAAAAACTTCCGATATTTTTTCAGCAGTTTCGATTGATCCGAAAAGTGTGAAACTTGAACAGGATACAGCGGCAGCACAGGATATTGAAGTGGCAATAACAGGCGAGAATACATTAAGTGCGATTAAAAATGGATCAGAGGTATTGGAAAGGGGAACGGATTATACTGTAAATGGTCAGAATGTCACAATTAAGACAACTTATCTTGAAAAGATCAAAAGTCAATCCAGTACAAAGCTGGTTTTGAATTCGAAGATGGGCAGACACAGACATTCACGATTAATATTAACATTCCGGAACCGACGGTATCCTATACAAGAAATTTTGCGGCAGACGGAGCAGACGGCGTTTACGGAAAAAGAGTGGAAGCGGTTCTATGAGTCTGGAAAATGGTGCCATGAAGCTTCAGGGAGATGGCGTATTTATTGATGATAATTCGGCAAGCCTGAAAGACCAGGAAATTGAATTTACATACGATCCAATGAATGATAATTGTGGATATGGGGCAGTTCTCCGGTATGTAAGTGATAATGAGTATTTCTATGTTGGACCGTCTTCACAGAATAATCAGCATTATACCAGATGGAATATCTGGAATGCACAGGGACAGTCACTTCTTGGAAGTGAATATAATGACAGTGGTTTTATTCTTGCAAATAGAGTGGTTCCATATAAGATAAAAGTAAGGATTGTGGACAAGTATGTGACAGTATTTGTTGATAATGAGGAAATTCTTAATAGAGAACTTAGTAATGTTACGACAAATCCGGGAAAAGTGGGATTCAGAACCGGAAGTAATAATGGAATGCTCATCCAGAAGTTTACGCAGGAGAATGCAGCTGTACCGACAGTTGTGGAAAATACAGAGCCTGTAACAATTCAGTCAGATGCCATGACAGTCCGTCTGGACCGTGCATTCCCGCGGGTAATCGATTATACATTAAAGAACGGTGGGGAGACTGTAAAAGGACAGGAACTTGCATTACATCAGATTGAGTTAAATAATAAACTTTATACACCGGATGTTACAGCAGATATCAGTGAGAATAAAGCGGTTTATCATGTGTCAGAGGCGACGACAGGAATTTCATTTGATGTTATATTTACTGTAGAAGGAAATGTCCTTTCTATGAATGTAAAAAATTATAGTTGATGATCAGACGAAACTGTACACTTTGAAATTTCCCGCGTCACAGTTTGATTTCTATGTCAAGTAAAGATGCGGACGGAAAGCTGACTGTAAATAATTATCAGGGACAGAATGCGATTTCGCTTTCTTCAGCCAATGCATCAGAAGCATATAATGAGACGACGCTTGCAGTGTTAAGTAATCGGAATGTTGCTGCTGCATTAAGTGGAGAATCATATAAAAACCGTCATGAAGTAGCATACCAGACGTTTGCGGCAGGAGACCATAATTCTACAGGTTTATGGATGAATGAGTATACTTACCGTGGACTGGATGGAGAGATAATGTATCTGCCTGCAGTCAAGGTAGCGGTCACAGCAGATTGCAATGGAGATGGAAAAGTAGACGCTCAGGATGGTGCGATTGTACTTCGGGATAAGTGCATGACCAGAAAAAGTGGAGCGGACGAAGTGACAGACTCCTGGACAATGATCGCAATGAATGTAGGATCCGAAGCTCAATATCCATTTCTCCGTATTTTGGATAATGTGAAGAAGATGTATCTGGCTACAGATGGATTTGGGCAGAATATTATTATCAAGGGATATCAAGGTGAAGGACATGACTCATCTCATCCGGATTATGCAAATTATAATAAGCATGCCGGTGGTCTGGAAGATTTCAATACTTTGCTGAGTGAGGCAGAAAAGTATAATGCACAAATAGGTATTCATGTAAACCAGACAGATACTTACCCGGAAGCCCCGCAGTATGGAAAGCTTGCAGCAAGCCTTCCGGCCTGGGATTGGTATGATAGTTCAAAAGGCATTATTCGTGAGAACGACGATCTTGACACATCAGAAAATGGATTGGATGGACGTTTTTCGCAATTATACGATAAAGATACGCAGGGAAAGATTGATACGACATATGTAGATGTATTCTTTGGAACAAGATGGCCGATGTATAAATTAATACAGAATATAAAAGGCCGCAACATTATTCTTGGAACAGAGAATCCTGATGAAATGGTTTCCCACAGTGTATTTGTCCATGGTATTCAGACCGGGGCAGGCAACTTTAAAGGAGCAGGAAATCTGGTTCGTTTTGTAGAGAACAACCAGTCTGATATTTTCCAGGGAACAACTTTGTTCAGAGGAATACAATCGAGAAACAACGGCGGCGATACAGGCGGAGCAAGCAAAGGTGGTGCTGGTATTGACGGTTGGCAGCAGTCTTCACAGGGAAATAATGCAGCAAGTATGAATGATTCGCTGGATACATTTTATTGCGAAGTACTTCCGGCTAAGTTCCTTGCACAGTATCCGCTGATGCAGTATGAAAGCGAATCGCGGGCAGTTCTGGGAAATAGTAACGAAGTAGTAACTGAGATCGTGAATAACGTTAATGTTATTACGCTGGACGGTGAAAAAGTTGCCGAAGGAAATAAGATTTTCATTCCATGGGAAAAGGATGATGATGAGCAGGGTAAGATTTATCATTATAATAAAGATGGAGGTTCAAGTACCTGGACACTTCCGGAATCCTGGGGAAATGTAACTGAGGTAACGATTTATAAACTGTCTGCAGAAGGAAAATCTGATAAGAAAACGCTTCCTGTGACAGGACGTAAAGTAACAATTGATGCGACAGCAAAAAACAGGATATGTACTTTACAAAGAGGATGCTGTAAAAGTTGATACGGCTGATACAATGGAGTGGTCTGCAGGATCTCCTGTGAAAGATATGGGATTCGATTCCTATAATTTTGATGAGTGGAAACCATCATCTACATCTGATAGTGTAGATCATATAAAGATTAAGGATAATAGTCTTGGAAATGCACACCTTTATATAGAGGGAACAAAAGATGGACAGGTAAGTCAGACTTTAACAGGTCTGGTTCCGGGGCAGGCTTATTCGGCATCTGTATGGTGCATTACTGATGATGGACGAAAAGCATCAATTGAGGTAAAGAACGGGGACGAAGTAGTTTCAAATTATATGGAACAGAGTAATGTCACGTATGGAGTTCATCATAATGATAAATATTTGACTAAGGCTCAGCGTATGCAGGTACGTTTTACTGCGGCATCTGACACGGTCAAATTAACGCTTTCTGCAGCAGCAGGAAAAAGCGATACATCGGTTGTTGACTTTGATGATGTGCGGGTGGCAAAAGTTGATGCTTCTACTAACCCGGATCCGAATAAGTATACTTATTGGGAGGATTTTGAAAATGTAGATCAGGGCTTTGGAGTATTTGTGTCTACGGAGTCTGATCAGTCGCATTTATCTCAGAAAAATCCAGTGAATCCAGAGTATACGACGGATGTGATTGATGGAAACTATTCTTTGAAGATTCGTGCAAAAGATTATATGAGAACCATTCCATCAACGGTTAGATTTAAACCGAATACAGAGTATAAAGTAGGCATTGAATATAAAGCACCAAGTGCAAATGCGTTTACTTTTGCAGTAAAATCTGATAAGGCTTCAAAGACGCTTGCAAGTGCGGTGGCAAATGCCCAGAGTGGAAAGCTTGTTCTCGAGTTTACAACAGGTGATGAAGAAGACTGCTATGTAGATATTACAGGACAGAGCAGTGAATATTATGTTGATAATTTCTATGTAGAAGAGGCATACATCCCGGCAGACTTTTCAGAGTTACAGAAGGCAGTAGATGAGGCAGAAAAATTAGACAGAACGGTATATATGACAGAGTATTATGCTGGTCTGGACAAGATTCTTGCGGAGGCTGAGAAAGTACTTGACAATCCACGGACAGAGCAGAGTGAGGTTGATGAGATGACCCAAAAAAGTGAGGGATGCAATAAATAGCATTACAGCCACTTGCGACAAATGCTGACTTTGCAGCACTGGAAAAAGCAGTAGAGGAAGCTGAGAAAATTATAGTAAAAGATTATAAAGACACATCGGATTTTGAAAGTGCATTAGCTGCTGCAAAACTTCTTTTGGAAGGCAAGGAAACGAAAAAGGAACTTAAGCATACAGAGGTAGCAACAGCAACTGATACGCTCGTTGAGAAGCAGAAAGCACTAAAACCGGTAGATCCAAAACCGGTTGACCCAAATCCGGTAGATCCAAAACCGGTAGATCCGAATCCGGTAGATCCAGATCCGGTTGCCCCAGGCAAGCCATCTACTCCGGATAATTCGAATGGTGCAGGACAGACGACAGGAAGTGGCAAGCCATCTGCTGACCAGAAAAATCCGGCGATGGGTACCAAAAAAATCTGGAAAAGCAACAAAAAACCGGCGATACAACTCCGGTTGTACCGGTGGCAGGAGGGGTACTGGTCTCTGCAATGATGCTTCTTGCAAATTTTCTCAAAAGAAAAAGACAATTGAGATGAAAGAGTGATGTTTGAATAAAAATATGCTCCGTTCAGGCAGACAGGAACAAGAAAACCTGTTGCCTGAAGGAGCATATTTTATCTTAAGCACTCTTTGCATTTCCACTGACCAAGGCCTCATATTCACGCAGTTTCTCTTTCGCCTGTGGAGTTAAGTGCCTTGGAACTTTAATCTGAACCGTTACATACTGGTCACCGTGAACCGAAGGGTTCTTCATGGAAACAATTCCCTTTCCTTTCAAACGGATTTTAGAACCGGACTGTGTACCCTCGCGGATCTTACAAAGCACATTGCCATATAAAGTCTGAACCAGTGCTTCACCACCAAAGACAGCCGTCGTGAAAGGTACAGTAACTGTCGTATAGACATCCATTCCCTTTCGCTCGTATCCCGGTTTGTCAGCGACCTTGACCTTCAACATCAGATCCCCGGCATCTCCGCCATTTGTACCGGGCATTCCCTTGCCACGGAGACGGATCGTCTTACCGGTGTCGATTCCTGCAGGAATATGAACCTTCAGTGACTGGGAAGAATTTCCCGGAGCATTTGGATCCTGTAATGTAATGACCTTGTCACAGCCAAAAGCAGCTTCATCAAAGCCAACGGTTACTTCTGCATTCAGATCGGATCCCTTTGACTGAAAACCACCGGACTGGAACCCACCATGGAAGCCGTTCCCAAAACCGGAAGAAGTCTTGCGGGATGTTCCTCCGTGGAACATATTTCCGAAAATATCTCCGAACATATCATCCATATTACCACCCTCAAGTGGTATTCCTGATACCCACCGTTTCCGGTAAAACCGCCACCACTGAAACCACCACTGCCAAAACCATTGCTGCCAAATCCGGTTCCGTCAGATCCGGCTCCACCAAAGCCACTTCCATAGAATCCACCATGCAAAACCACCGGTGCCGTAACCGCCGGCTCCATCGGCAGCACCGCTCTGGTCAAATGCAGCGTGACCAAACTGGTCATAAAGGTTTCCTTTTTCTCAGGATCACTCAGGATATTGTAAGCTTCTGTGATCTCTTTAAATTTCCTTTTCGGCCTCTTTATCACCGGGATTCGTATCCGGGTGATACATTTTTAGCAAGCTTTCTGTAGGCCTTTTTTATTGCTGACTGGATCGGCACCTTTCGCCAGTCCGAGCAGTTCATAGTAATCTCTTTTCATAGACTCACCCTCATATCTTTCCGTTACGTTTGTATCATCTGATCTGCATTACATTTTTTACACTATTGTATGCAAAGAAACAGTATCATTCATACTGTTCTATATGTAATATAGCAAAGAGAATAAAAGTCGTCAAGGGAGAATCGAAAAAGAATGTTCCGAATTAGACAAAATAAGCGTGGGAATCAACCGAAAAGAACGAGCCGGAAAAATTCTGCTGTTGTTATAATAGTATTAAGTCAGAGTGGGTAAGCTCGTGCGTAGACAGAACAAGATTTCAGAACAGGAGGGGATGCGGAGTATGAAGAATCGAAAAAAGCAGTTCCTGAAGATCGGAATTGCAGTATTGGTGATCGCGGTCGCGGGAATTGTTGCCGGGGTTGTCCGATACAGAATTGATAATCGATTCGATTTAACTGTTGGGGGGCATACAATCAGCAAAGATGAATATGTGAACTGCATGAAATCAGTAGAATATGATACAAAAAGTGCAGATTCAACAGGACTATGATGCCGTTTATGAAGATGGCTTCTGGGAGAAAAAATGTATGATGGAAAATACGGCTACGAAATTCTGACGGAAAATACAGTAGAACAGTTGAAATACGTTCATGCGGTCTATGACCTCGCAAAAGAATGCGGTGATGTATCAGACAGCAGCTATAAGGCTTTGGAAAAACGTTGGAAAGACGAGAATGCAAAGCGGAGTGAGAAAGTTGAAAAAGGTGAGGTAGTCTACGGACTGAAAGAATATACCTTTCAGCTTTATCTTCAATATGAAGTGAGTACGCTCAAAGAAAAATACTGCAATGATGATACCCGTGAGGGAATGGAATTGACAGAGGACGAAGTACTGGAATACTACAACAGCCGCGAATGGATCTTCGGGGACAGCGAAGAGAATGCTGATCTGGAGACAGCAAGAATTGCGGTGGAACGTGAGCTGCGTGAAAAGAAATATGATGACATCATCACACAGCGTGAAACTGATTCTCAGGTGGACGGGAACATGGCGGATGTAAACCGGTTTACCTTGAAGAATATAGAATGATGGAAGGAGCAATGTTATGAAGAAGAAATGGATGAGCGGTGCTCTGGCTCTTCTGCTTGCAGGAACAACGGTTGCATCAATGGTGCCGGCAGTTGCTGTTAATGCTGAAGGACAGGATACTGCGACAGGAACAACATATTATGTTGATTCCCAAAGCGGAAGTGACAGCAATGACGGAACTTCCGAAAGCAAGGCGTTCAAGACGCTTGAGAAAGTGAATGATCTTGATCTTGAGCCGGGAGATACAGTTCTCCTGAAGAAAGGATCTGTATTTGAAGATCAGGCACTCAAGTTCACAAAAGAAGACAGCGGTACTGCTGAAGCACCGGTCAAGATCTCTACTTATGGAAATGGAGACAGACCACAGATCAATACAAATGGTCATGGTCAGTGGGAGCAGAACTATGGGGTTGCATTGGACAACTCAAACCACAAATGGCATGGTACAGTATCTTCCAGTATTCTGATCATGGATACAGAGTACATTGAGATCGAAGGTCTGGAACTGACAAATGACAGAAACAGTGCAACAGATACAGAAAAAGATAAGACTTATAATGATGCTTATGCAATGGACAGAACCGGAGTTGCCGGAGTTGCAAAAGATAACGGAACAGTAGATCATATCGTACTGAACGATCTTTACATCCATGATGTAACAGGTAACGTTTATAACAAGCACATGGCAAATGGCGGTATCTACTTTATCGTGGAAAAGCCAACAAATGAAGCAACAACAGGAATTGCAAGATACAACGATGTTCAGATCAAGAACTGCTATCTTGATACAGTAAACCGTTGGGGAATCGCAGTCGGATACACTTACAAGCACGGTCAGTTCAACAATGCTGCTCTGAGTGATGAAGTAATGTCCACATACGGTTCATCTAACGTAGTAATTGAGAATAATTACCTGAACCATGTAGGCGGAGATGCAATCACAACAATGTATCTTGACAGAGCTTTAGTTCAATATAATGTATCAGAAAATGCAGCGGAGCAGATCAACTATACAGATTTCTCCCAGCGGCAGCCACAGCTCGATGCAAATGGTAATGATACAGGAAATAAACTGGGCGTAGATAATGGACGAGTTGCAGCAGGTATCTGGCCATGGAAGTGTAAAGATACAGTCTTCCAGTACAATGAGTGCTTTGCAACACTGAATGCAGCTCATGGTAACGGTGACGGACAGCCTTGGGATGCTGATTACGGTGATGGAACAAACTATCAGTACAACTACAGCCACGGCAATACGGCAAGTACGATCATGTTCTGTGGACCGCAGTCCATCAATAATACATTCCGTTACAACATCAGCCAGAATGAAGATATGGGACCTCTCGATCCTGCAGGAAATACAGGAAATTGTCAGGTTTACAATAATACTTTCTATATTAAGAAAGGACTTACAAGTATCTGGTCTACAGCACATTCTAATAATGGACCGGTAACGATTGAGAATAACATCTTCTATTTTGCAGGAGATACATCGGTTAATGCGACAAACTGGAATCCAGGAAATAACAAGACATACAGCAACAACCTGTACTACAATGTATCCAATTATCCAACTGATGCAAATGCAGTAAAGGTATCCGCAGGAACAGCAGTACTTGTTGATGCAGGTTCAGGTCCGGTTGCAGCAGCAGAGGACAAGCAGGCAAGACTGCATGAAGATCCGACAGCTACTACAGGATTTGATGGATATAAACTGGCAGCAAACTCACCGGCTATCAATGCTGGTAAAGTAATTGTTGACAGAAATGGTTATTCTATTGATCATGACTTCTTCGGACATGCAATCACAGCAGTACCGGAAATCGGAGCAGCAGAAAGTGATGCAGTTACAGCACTTGTACTTCGTTCCAATACATACACAATTTCAGGAACAAATGTAAGTGATCTTCCGAAGAATACAACAGTAGAGCAGTTCCGCAACAACATCATCGTTGATACAGGCGTTACAGTTACTGTAAAAAATGGTGATAAAGTTCTTGGCGATGCAGATATCGTGAAAGGTGGAGCAACCGTCGTTCTTTCTTATGAAGGAATGGAGGATGTAACTTATACAGTAGTTGCAAGTTCTGATAAAGAACTGAAATCTTCTTACTACATGGTAAGCGGAAAGACACTGAGTGTTCCTTATACAACAGCAAATGCTACAACAGTCAGCGAGCTGAAGAAGAACATCACAGTAGCTGATACAGCAACAGTTTCCGTACTGAACAATGGAACAGCATTAGCTGACGGAGATGCAGTAACAGCAGGAGTGACAGTACGCATCACGGCTGAAGACGGAACAACAAATGACTATACGGTAGCTCAGAAGAATACATACAACTGGACACTGGACTATGCAGGACAGCAGCAGGGAAATGTATGGTTTGCACAGCAGAAGAACGGTAATGGCGACTGGGCTGATATGACAGCTTATGATAATACTTATCCAAACTGGGTACTGAATACATACTATGGTGTTGGTGTAGATGCTCCAAATCACAGTACAGCAATGAGCGATTCCATTCATGGACTGATCTCTGCTCCACCGCAGACTTCTTATTCGACAGCAATGGTATTCAGAGCACCGAAGAGCGGTACAGTATCCTTCAATGTAAAAGATGGTGAGCCGTATCTGCGTCAGGCTGGAAACTCAGGCGGAACAGTTACATTAAGCCTTCTTGTAAATGATACAGTAAAACAGAGTGTAACACTTTCAACAAGTAATCAGAAAGCAGCAGACTGGGCAAATTTTGATGAGATTGAACTGAACAAGGGCGATGTGATCCGCGTAACAGCAAGCTGCAACAGCAATCCAAGCAGGCCGTCTGTTCATGTTACTCCGATCATCACATACGTTGACAAGGCAGTAGTTGATACAGAAGCACCGGATGCTCCGACAGCAGTAAGAACAGCAGATGTTACAGAGACAACAGCTCATGTTGCATGGGAAGCAGCTCTGGATAACGTTGCAACAACTGGATACAACGTATATGTAAACGGAGAAAAGGTAAACACAGAACTGGTAACAGCTACAGAGTATGATCTGACAGGTCTTACACCAGCTACAGATTACAGCGTAGAGATTGAAGCAGTAGATGCAGCAGGAAATGTATCTGAGAAATCAGAGGCAGCTAGATTTACAACAGCAAAGGCAGTCGATACAGAAGCACCAAGCGTTCCGACAGACGTAAAAGCATCTGATGTTACAAAGACAGGTGCAACTGTTACATGGACAGCTTCTACAGATAATGAAGGAGTTGCCGGATACAATGTATATGTAAATGGAACTCAGGTAAATGATACACTGGTAGCAACAACAGAATATGTACTGACAGGTCTTACAGAAGGAACAGAGTACACAGTAGAGGTAGAAGCTGTTGATACAAATAACAATGTATCCGCAAAGGCAGCAGCTACATTTACAACAAAGAAAGATGCTGTAAATCCTGATCCGACAGTAGTTGATAAGACAGAACTCAAGGCAACTACAGCAAAGGCAGATGCAGCACTTGCAGCAACAGACAAGTACACAGCAGAATCACTGAAAGCCCTGCAGGCAGTTTACGATCAGTACGCATCCGTTCTGAATGACGAAAATGCAACGCAGGCTCAGGTTGACGAAGCAAATAAAGCCATCGCAAAAGCCCTCAATGCTCTTGTAGAAAAGAAGACAGATGACGGAAAGAAAGACGACGGCAACAAGGGTGACAATAAGAAGGATGATACAAAGGTTGACGACAACAAGAACAACAATTCTTCTAATACATCCAAGTCTGACAATAAGACTACAACAAAGGTAGACAATACTAAGAAAGCAGCTAAGACAGGCGATACGACAAACGTAGCAGTTTGGGCATTTGCACTGGCAGCATCCGCAGCGGCAGCAGGCGTTGTAGTAAAGCGTAAAAAAGAGAACTCAAAAAAAGCTTACTTTTACGGATTTAAAATTCAGAAAAAGCGGAGAGGTCATGAAAATGCTGACCTCCTCTGCTTTAATAATAAAGGGAGGAACAAAATGAAGAAAAAGACCGTATCAATGTTTATGGGCCTTGTTCTTGGAGTGACAACTGTATTTAGTTCAATCGGACCGGCAGTTGTTACTGTATCAGCTGCCGCAGCTGAAAGCGGAGTGACAGATTCTAGCTGTACAAATACAGGTACAGCAGAACCGGCATCAGATGACGTTGTACCGGATGCGAACCAGTACAAATATCAGAAAGATGAACTTGCAGCATTCTGCCACTTCGGTCCGAATACGTTCAATGAAATTGAGTGGGGAGAGCATTACGGAGATAAGAAGCCGAGTGAAATCTTTAGGTTGAATCAGAAATTTGATGCAGAAACCATGGTGAGCACATTAAAGAGTGCAGGATTTAAGAAACTTATTATAACAGCGAAGCATCATGATGGTTTCTGTATCTGGCCGAGTGAATATACAGACTATGATGCAGAGGCAGCAGGGTATAAAGGAGATATTCTTGAGGAGATATCTACTGCGTGTACAAAACATGGTATGGACATGGGACTTTATCTGTCTCCGTGGGATATTCATGAGCCATCTTACGGATATAAAGATGCGAACGGAAATCCAACAACACCAGACAAAGATGTAAAGGATTATAATGAGTATTATAACAATCAGTTAAAAGAAATCCTCGGAAATGAAAAGTATGGAAACAAAGGACGTTTTGTTGAAGTATGGATGGATGGAGCCAAAGGAAGCGGTGCCAATGCACAGGAGTATGACTTTAATACGTGGTTTGAAACAATCCAAAAGTATGAAGGAAAAGAAGTAGCAGGTAATTCAGCAGACTGTATGTTATTCGGAGCTCAGGCATATACAACCGTTCGCTGGATTGGAAATGAAGATGGCGTTGCTCACGAAAACACATGGGCAAAATCTAAAGTCAATGAAGCAAATAATACAATTGATAGCAACGGAACTACACCATATACCATTGGATATGCAGATGGAAACAAATGGACCGTACCAGAGTGTGACGGACGTATTACATCCGGATGGTTCTGGGGAACCAAAAAGAACACTCCGAAGACAATTACACAGCTTGCTAACATGTATTTTGATTCGGTAGGACATAATGCAACCATGCTTCTGAATGTACCGCCGAATAATCAGGGTACAGTGGATAAGCCAATTCTCGAAAGAGTGACAGAATTTGGACAGAATGTGGAAGAAACTTTCAGAACGAATCTGGCAAAAGCAAAAGGAACCACAATTGAGGCATCTAATGTTCGTGGAAATGATACAGCGTTTAAACCGGGAAATGTAGTAGATGCTAAAGATGAAACATACTGGACAACAGACGATGGAACAAAAGAAGGAAGCCTGACGATTAAGTGGGACAAAGCTAAGAAGTTCGATGTGGTTTCTATTGAAGAAGCAATTCAGAAAGGACAGCACATCAACAGCTATAAAGTTGAGTACAAAGCGTCTAACGAAGCACCGTGGCAGACACTGAAAAGCGGAGAAACTGTTGGTGCAAAGAGACTGGTTAGAACAGCTCCGGTATCAGCAACTCAGGTGAAAATCACAGTAGGAACAACCAATGGAAAAGTTCCGATGTTGAGTGAAGTTGGTGTATACAAAGCAAGTGAAGGATTCCAGCTGGCAGGAGCAGCGCCGGAAGGAATGGATACAACAAGTGTTAATGAGACAAGTAAGTTTACATTTAGCCCCACAGGATGGAATCCTCAGACAGGAAGCCAGTACATCAACGGACAGAATACATGGTCCAATAAAGCGAATGCAGAATTTACTTTTAAATTCCACGGAACAAAAGCATATCTGATGGGTACAACAGATCCAGGTCATGGTCAAGCGGATGTTTATATTGATGATAAGCTAGTAGAAACAATTAATACACATGCAGAAAGCAGATCCACAGGAGCAAAAATCTTCGAATCTGAAGATCTGACAGATGCTGATCATACATTAAGACTTGTAGCAAAGACAGATGCTGCAATCGGTGTAGAAGCGGCTTACGTAATCAACAACGGTGGCGTAGGAATGATCGAGCTTGAAAAAGATGCATATACGATGAACGAAAAAGAAGAGCTGACAGTTAAAGTAAAACGTGTCGGTGGATCAAATGGAAAGCTTACAGCTAAGATCCAGCCAAACCCGGGAAGTGCTATTCAGAATGACTTTGATACAGAATATGCTCCGGATGTTATATTTGAAGCCGGAGAAACAGAAAAGAGTGTTGTCGCAGCAAAGACCAAACAGAATACCGCTATAACTGGTGACCGTGTATTCTCAATTGAGCTGACAGCAAAAAAAACCGGAGAATGCAATTATCGGATTTAACGGTTCTGCAAGAATCACAATCAAAGATGCAGATGGAATTACAAAAGATAAACTTCAGACATTGGTTACGAATTCAGCGGCGTTGGAAGAACATCTTTATTCAGAAGGATGGGACGCATTTGCTAAAGCACTGAAGACAGCTCAGGAAGTAGTGGAAAATGAGAGTGCAACAGATGCAACAATCAGAAGCGCATACACAGAATTAGATAAAGCAAAAGCTGCACTTAAGGTTCGTGAAAAGTATACAGAGAATGATCGTTTCAACTTCCCATGGAGAGCAGAAACAAGTGCTAAGCTGGAAGCGGAATTTGCGACAGAGTTAAAGGATGATCCAACCTCTGATGCTCGGTACCCAATGAAGATTGATGCTAAAAACGATGCAAGTAATGGAAAATTTGTCACAGATATGGCAGCAAATGATGTTCTGAAATATGCCTATCATGCAGACAAGGCTGGTACTTATCAGGTGGTTATGAGATACCGTAGTGGTTCTGCCGAAAATGCGAAAAATAGTATCAAGATTACAGAAGCAGCAGGAAAGATTAAAGACCAAGAAGTTATAGTTGATCCAAAGAAAGAAAATGATAATGTTGCTTTTTGGAACTGTAACATTTGATATCGAAGTAGTAAAACCTGGAGATGGCATGATTGTTATCACACCACCAGAAAAGAGAGATGGACTAGATGGTAAAGGTCCTGGAATCGACTACTTCATCATCAGCCCGAAGAATGTTGTATTAGAAAAATTTGCCATCACAGCTACAGCAGGTAAAGGTGGAACTATCACAACAGAAGACCTTACAGATGGTAAAGTAACAGAAGGCGAAAGTGCAACATTTACAATCACTCCGAATTCAGGATATGAAATCGCAGATGTAAAAGTTGATGGACAATCCGTAGGAAAGAAAACTTCCTATACATTTGAAAATGTAACTGCAGCTCATACAATTGAGGCAACATTTGCATTTACAAATTATACTGCAGCAAATCCATTTGAATTCCCGGCAACAAAGGGAACGACAAAGACTCTGGAAGCAGAGCATGCAACAGAACTGATCAACAGTAATGATTCAGATTCCGATCCAAGCTGGCCGCTTGGTCTTGGAACAGGCGACTGGGCAAGTAATGGAAAATTCCTGAACGGCATGGCATACAAAGATTATGCAAAATATGCATATGTAGCAACAGTTCCGGGAACATACACTGTAACAGGTACTTATCGTGCCGGAGCAGCAAATAAGCTTGCATTCTCAGAAGAAAATAGAAAGATCACAGCTACTCAGGTTGACTGCCCGTCAACAAGTGAAAATAGTTCTCTGACAGTGAAGACATTCACTCTTACACTTGAAGTAACAGAGGCAGGAGCAGGAACTCTGATCCTTACAGCACCGGATACAAATAAAGCTCCACAGCTTGATAAGTTTGATATTGTACTTACAAAGACAGCAGACGAAGCTGACCTTACAGAACTTCAGACAGCGATCACAAATGCAGAGGCAATCCTCAATGCAGCAGATAAAGATAAATATTCTGCAGCGGCACTTGTAGAGCTTCAGGAACTTGTAAATGCAGGAAAGCAGTTGACAACAGCAAGCTCTCAGACAGATGTAGATGCGAAGAAAGCTGAGATCACAGCAAAGATTGCTGACATCCAGACTCAGTTCACAATTACAGCAACAGCAGGTAATGGTGGAAAGATCGCACCGACAGGAGCAAC
>ENA-OQHD01000436-OQHD01000436.1-human-gut-metagenome-genome-assembly--contig:-NODE-436-length-15452-cov-4.463948_pt1 | contig 15452 bp, 15 predicted proteins | sample MGYA00242560_ERZ504711 | MGnify/ENA primary metagenome ERZ504711 (study PRJEB26092, sample SAMD00036198) | human gut metagenome | host: Homo sapiens | study: EMG produced TPA metagenomics assembly of...
GTTAGGAGGAGTAAAAACTGAAACACATTAAAACACTGAATACACAGACACTGAACAACACAGTTAAAAAAGGGTGGATGCGGAGAGTGCCAGACATCTTGCCAGTCTGCATGTAAGACATCCTGTACAGTAGGAAACCAGACTTGCGAAAAATCGCAAAATTAAGAAAACCTGAAAGTGAAGATAATGTTGCTGCAGAGTTGCTTTGAGCGGTGATACTGCCTGCAATTATGCGAAAAAGCAGCAACAGGATTACAGGTGAGGCAGCGGTGCAAATCGCTGCCTTAAGCATGTTTTAGACGTATCTGCTTAGAGCTGCATTGTGAAAATGCCGGGCTTTGAACAGTTACAAATAGATTTACAAATACATATAGAAAGCGAGGTATCCACGTGATACATCAGTACCAGAACAATGGATATAATATCGTCCTCGACGTGAACAGCGGAGCTGTACATGTTGTGGATCAGGAAGCGTATGATGTCATCGAAGTGCTTAATCGCATGAATGAAGATCATACAGTGGAGACATTGAAATCTCCGGAAACAGCAGAAGCATTGAAAAAAGAGCTTGGAGAGAAATATTCTGAGAAAGATCTGCTGGATATTTTAGAGGCAGTAACAGAACTGACGGAACAGGGACGTCTGTTTACAAAAGACATTTATGAGAGCTTTATCGACGTTGTAAAGCAGCGTAAGACAGTTGTTAAGGCTTTATGTCTTCATATTGCACATGACTGTAACCTTGCCTGTAAGTACTGCTTTGCGGAAGAGGGAGAATATCACGGCCGCAGGGCTCTGATGTCTTACGAGGTTGGTAAGAAAGCACTTGATTTCCTGATCGCGAATTCAGGAACAAGAAGAAACCTTGAGGTTGACTTCTTCGGTGGTGAGCCGCTGATGAACTGGCAGGTTGTCAAAGACCTGGTTGCTTACGGAAGAGAGCAGGAAAAACTTCATGACAAGCATTTCCGTTTCACACTTACAACAAACGGAGTTCTTTTGAACGATGAAGTTCAGGAGTTCGTGAACAAAGAGATGGACAACGTTGTCATCAGTCTTGATGGAAGAAAAGAAGTGAATGACCAGATGCGCCCGTTCCGTAACGGAAAAGGAAGCTATGATCTGATCGTTCCGAAGTTCCAGAAGCTGGCAGAGAGCCGTAATCAGGAGAAGTACTACATTAGAGGTACATTTACAAGAAATAACCTGGAATTTTTCCAAGGATGTAGAACATTTCGCAGATCTTGGATTCAAGCAGATGTCAATCGAGCCTGTAGTAGGTGATGATACAGAACCATATGCAATCCAGAAAGAAGATCTTCCACAGATCTTTGAAGAATATGATAAACTCGCAAAATTCCTGATCGAGCGTGAGAAGAGCGGAAGAGGATTCAATTTCTTCCACTTCATGATCGATCTTGAAGGAGGACCGTGCGTGTCCAAGCGTCTGTCCGGCTGTGGCTCAGGTACAGAGTATCTGGCAGTGACACCTTGGGGAGATTTCTACCCATGTCATCAGTTTGTAGGACAGGAAGAATTCCTCATGGGAAATGTCGATGAGGGCATTGTGAAACCGGAGATTGCGGAAGAATTCCGTGGATGCAGCGTATATTCCAAGGAAAGCTGCAGAACCTGCTTTGCCAGATTCTACTGCAGTGGTGGCTGTATGGCGAATTCTTACAAGTTCCACAATACGATCCATGATACTTACGAAGTGAGCTGTGAGATGGAGAGAAAACGTGTGGAATGTGCGATCATGATAAAGGCTGCCCTGGCGGATGAAGAACAATAAAGTTAGAGAGCAGTAGTCAAGAAAAGGGAAAGAAAGAGATGAAGAAAGGTAAGAGTATTCTCAGCCTCATTCTCGTAATCGCAGTTACAGCACTCTTCGGTATGACCTGTGTGCTTGGACTTGATTTAAAGGGAATGGGAGCTGCGAAGAACATCAATCTCGGTCTTGACCTGGAAGGCGGAGTCAGCATTACATATCAGGTAAAAGGTGACAAGCCATCTCAGGCAGACATGGATGACACCGTGTACAAGCTTCAGAAACGTGTGGAGCAGTACAGCACAGAGGCACAGGCTTATCAGGTTGGAGACAACCGTATCAGTATCGAGATTCCAGGTGTAAGCGACGCAAACAAGATCCTGGAAGAACTTGGACAGCCGGGTTCACTGTACTTTATCAAGCATAAAGACAGTGAGGGAAATGAAAACTATTCCCTGACAGCTTCCGGATATACACTGAATAAGTCAATCGACGAACTGAAAGATACAGACTCCATCGTACTGACAGGTACAGAAGTAAAGACAGCTTCAGCCGGAGTGCTCAACGACTCAACAACAGGAAATAAAAAGTATGGTGTTGATCTTGAGTTGACAGATGAGGGCGCAGAGAAGTTCAAGACAGCAACAGAAGAAGCTTATAAGAATAACCATGACACAATCGCTATTTACTATGATGGTTCTCTGATCAGCGTGCCAAGCGTAAATGCAGTGATTGAGAATGGAAAAGCTCAGATTTCAGGAAACATGGATTATGAAGAGGCTGATAACATCGCTTCTACAATCCGTATCGGTGGACTGAATCTGGAACTTGAAGAGCTTAGTTCAGAAGTAGTAGGAGCACAGCTTGGACAGGACGCTCTGAAAGGAAGTCTGATCGCAGGTATCATCGGTCTGGCAATCGTATGTGTATTCATGTGCTGGGTATACCTCCTTCCTGGACTTGCATCCAGCCTTGCACTGATCCTTTACACAGAATTGATCCTGATCCTTCTGAATGCATTTGACATTACACTGACACTTCCGGGTATCGCAGGTATCATCCTAGGTATCGGTATGGCGGTAGATGCGAACGTTATCATCTTCGCCCGTGTGAAAGAAGAGCTGACAGCAGGAAAGAGTGTACACGCTTCTCTGAAATCAGGATTCCAGAAAGCGATGTCTGCAATCGTTGACGGAAATATCACAACACTGATCGCAGCCGGTGTGCTGTGGCTTCGCGGAAGTGGTACTGTAAAGGGATTCGCCCAGACACTTGCACTGGGTATCGTCGTATCCATGTTTACAGCACTCGTGATCACAAGACTGATCATCTTTGCATTCTATGGAGCAGGCATCCGCAATGAGAAAGTATACGGAAGACATCTGAAAGAACGTAAACCGGTTGATTTCCTTGGAAGGAAAAAATCTTCTTCATTGTTTCCATCATCCTTTGCCTGGCCGGACCGGTCATGATGGGCGTGAACCATGCAAGAGGAATCGGTGCGATGAACTACAGCCTTGATTTCGTAGGTGGTACTTCAACAAATGTAACATTTGATAAAGAATATACACTGGAAGAGATCGACAGCCAGATGATCCCAAGCCTGGAAGAGATCACAGGAGATAAGAACATTCAGGTTCAGACAGTAAAAGACAGCAATCAGGTAGTCTTCAAGACACAGACACTTGATCTTGAGAAACGTGAAGCACTTGCTTCTTATCTGAATGAGAACTACGGGGTAGAGGCATCTGATATCGCTACAGAGAATATCAGCTCAACAGTAAGTTCCGAGATGAGAAGAGATGCTGTTATAGCTGTGATCATTGCTACAATCTGTATGCTGCTTTACATCTGGTTCCGTTTCAAAGATATTCGTTTCGCAACAAGTGCTGTTGTCGCACTGATGCATGACGTACTTGTAGTTCTTGGATTCTATGTGATCGCAAGAGTATCTGTCGGAAATACATTTATCGCATGTATGCTGACAATCGTTGGATATTCTATCAACGGTACGATCGTTATCTTTGACCGTATCCGTGAGGCGCTGGCAACAAAGAGCCGTACAGAAGATCTGAAGGATCTTGTAAACCGCTGTATTACTCAGACACTGACAAGAACGATCTATACAAACTTTACAACATTTGTCATGGTCGTTGCTCTGTATATCCTTGGTGTAAGCTCCATTAAGGAATTCGCTGCACCTCTGATGGTAGGTATCATCTGCGGTGGATATACATCCGTATGTATCACAGGTGCACTGTGGTATGTGATGAAGACAAGACTTGGTGAGGAAGCGAAGGCTGCGAGAGCAGCTTCCGGCACAAAGACAGTTTCTGTAAAAGCAGCAGACAAGAAAGAAGGAACTACTTCCACAGAGAGTAACGCAGCAGATACATCTGCAGACGACAGCTCCAAGAAGAAAAAAGGAAAGAAGACTTCTTTCAAGAACAAAAAGAGCAAAAAACGCTAAGAAATAAATAGCAGCCTGGAAACAGTAACGAAATAGAATCTGCCGTATCGAAAATGAAAAATGATTTTCGATACGGCAGATTTTTGCTATAATAAGAAAATATGATACTGACAGACTGGGAGGGTATTTGGATGGAGAAATGGTTCGTCGCAATGAAAAAGGCGGATTTTAATGGAATAGCAGAGAAATATCAGATCTCCCCAATCATTGCACGACTGATGAGGAACCGTGATGTGATCGGAGATGAAGCAATTGATTTTTATCTGAATGGAACAGTGGAGGATCTGTATGACGGTTTACTGATGAAAGATATGGATCGTGCAGTAGATATTCTTAAGGAGAAAATAGAAGAAGGAAAGAAAATCCGTGTGATCGGTGATTATGATATTGATGGAGTCAATGCAACGTATATTTTGCAACAGGGGCTTGCAGGACTTGGGGCAGATGTCGATACGGATATTCCAGACAGGATCAAAGACGGATATGGATTGAATCAGATGTTGATCGACCGTGCACTGGAGGATGATATAGACACGATCATCACCTGTGATAATGGAATTGCGGCAATGAACGAGATCGCTTACGGAAAAGAAAATGGGATGACGATCGTTGTGACAGATCACCATGAAGTTCCGTATCTGGAAGAAAATGGGGAGAAAAAATATCTCCTGCCACCGGCGGATGCAGTGGTTGATCCGCACAGAGCAGACTGTGAGTATCCATTTAAAGGGCTGTGTGGCGCAGCTGTAGCGTATAAGCTGGTTGAGGTTTTGTACAGAGTGTTTGGAAAGTCAGAGCAGGAGGTAGAGCATCTGCAGGAAAGCCTGATGGAAAATGTTGCGATTGCCACGATCGGTGATGTGATGGATCTGGTTGGAGAGAATCGTGTCTTTGTGAAAAATGGGACTTGAGCTTCTGAAGACAACGAAGAATGAAGGGCTTCACGCATTGATGCAAGTGTACAGGGGTAGATACAGCGAAGCCTGAATACTTATCATATCGGATTTGGTAATCGGACCGTGCATCAATGCCGGCGGAAGACTGGATACAGCCAAGCGTGCACTGGAACTCCTTAATGCATCGAACCGGAGAGAGGCAGTGACACTGGCAGCAGATCTGAAAGAATTAAATGACAGCCGGAAAGAAATGACCGAAGAAGGTGTAGAAGAAGCTGTACGGCAGATTGAATCAAGTTCCTGGAAGGACGACCAGGTGCTGGTCGTGTATCTTCCAGAGTGTCACGAAAGTATCGCCGGAATTATTGCGGGGAGGATCAAGGAACGCTATTATCGTCCGACCTTTGTACTGACAAAGGGGGTAGACAGGGGTGAAAGGGTCCGGACGGTCGATCGAAGCCTATGATATGTTTGCGGAAATGAGCCGCTGCAGGGAATTATTTACGAAGTTTGGAGGACATAAGCTGGCAGCAGGACTTTCTTTAGAAGAGGAAAAGGTCGAAGTTTTCCGGAAACGGATCAATGAACTGGCGGATCTGACAGAAGAGGATCTGCAGATGAAGGTGTCGATCGATATGCGGCTTCCATTTCCATATATTAATGAAGAGCTGATCCATGAGCTTAAGATATTGGAGCCTTTTGGAAAAGGCAATGGGAAACCGTTATTTGCAGAAAGTAAACTGCGTGTGATCCAGCCAAGAATCTTCGGAAAGAACCGGAATGTGCTGAAATGCAGACTGGAGGACCAGCAGGGAAATCAGATGGAAGCGGTTTATTTCGGAGAAGTGGAAGACTGTCTGCGGCAGATGGAAAAGAAGCAGATCATGTCTTTTACATACTATCCATCCATCAATGAGTACATGGGACGAAGAACAATTCAGCTTACAATTGTCAATTATCAGTAGATAATATCGAAAAAACCGTACAAATTGCTTAAAATGAAGAAGAATGGGAAGTTCTTATTTGAAAAAGGGAAAAATAGTGATATACTAAATCATATTAATTGTTCAGAACTAAGGCGTTTTGTGTCTAAAATTGTCGGATATGCCATACTGACGAAATACGAAGTATTTTGGAAGTTGGATCTGAACAGAACACAGGATGAATGAAGGGGGAAGATGATATGGCAGGCACTCGGGAATATGAAGATCTGAATAAAAATCTGGAGATAGTGGACGGGCATGCAGTAAAAGCACCGGAGGATTATCAGGATCCGGAGGAGTTATATCAGGCCTTAATAGCTCGTGTGCGTAAGTATCATCCTTCTGCAGATATTACGATGATCGAGAAGGCCTATCAGATAGGCAAAGAAGCGCATAAGAATCAGTTCCGTAAATCTGGAGAACCCTATATCATCCATCCACTCTGGGTGGCAATCATACTTGCAGATCTCGAGATGGACAAAGAAACGATCGTGGCTGGAATGCTTCATGACGTGGTAGAAGATACGACAATGACACTCGATGAGATCTCAGCAGAGTTTGGTGAAGAGGTGGCACTTCTTGTAGACGGCGTTACCAAGCTGGGACAGTTGAACTATTCCCAGGACAAGCTGGAGGCCCAGGCAGAGAACTTAAGAAAGATGTTCCTTGCGATGGCGAAAGATATCCGTGTCATCATTGTAAAACTCGCAGACCGTCTGCATAATATGCGTACAATGGAGTTTATGACACCGGCGAAGCAGAAAGAGAAATCAAGAGAGACGATGGATATCTACGCTCCGATCGCTCAGCGTCTCGGTATTTCAAAGATCAAGACAGAACTCGACGACCTTTCTCTGGAAATATTATCAGCCGGAAGTTTATAATCAGCTGGTTCATGATCTGAATGCACGTAAGACGGAACGTGAAGAATTTGTGCAGCAGATCGTTGCAGAAGTATCAAAGCATATGAAGAATGCTGATATTGAAGCGAAAGTATACGGACGTGTAAAACATTTCTTCAGTATTTATAAGAAGATGGTGAATCAGAACAAGACACTTGACCAGGTGTATGACCTGTTCGCTGTCCGCATTATCGTAGATTCAGTGAAAGACTGTTACGCAGCACTTGGTGTGATCCATGAGATGTATACGCCGATTCCGGGACGTTTCAAGGATTATATTGCTATGCCGAAGGCGAATATGTACCAGTCTCTGCATACAACGCTGATCGGACCTTCCGGACAGCCGTTCGAGATCCAGATCCGTACAGAAGAGATGCATAAGACAGCGGAATATGGTATCGCAGCACACTGGAAATATAAAGAGACAGGTGGAAGCAATACGAAAGGACTGAACACACAGGAAGAGAAGCTGAACTGGCTGCGTCAGATCCTGGAATGGCAGAGAGACATGTCTGATAACCGTGAGTTCTTAAGTCTGCTGAAAGGTGACCTGGATCTGTTCCAGGAAGATGTATACTGCTTCACACCGAACGGGGATGTGAAGAATCTTCCAAACGGCTCCACGCCGGTTGACTTCGCCTATGCGATCCACAGTGCAGTCGGCAATAAGATGGTTGGCGCCAGAGTGAATGGCAAGCTTGTGAACATTGATTATAAGATTCAGAACGGAGACCGAATCGAGATCCTTACATCTCAGAATTCCAAGGGACCGAGTCGTGACTGGCTGAATATCGTCAAGAGCACACAGGCAAAGAGCAAGATTAATTCATGGTTTAAGAAGGAATACAAAGAAGATAATATTATCCGTGGAAAGGATCTGATCAGTGCCTACTGTAAGAGCAAGGGGATTAATCTGCCGGATATCATCAAGCCGAAGTATCAGCAGATCGTTCAGAAGAAATACGGATTCCGTGACTGGGATGCAGTACTTGCAGCAATCGGACATGGCGGACTGAAAGAAGGTCAGGTTGTGAACCGCCTGCTGGAAGAGTACGAGAAAGAGCATAAGAAAGAGATCACGGATGAGAATATTTTGGAGAAGATCTCAGAAGCGAATAAACAGAGAGTACACATTGCCAAGTCAAAGAGCGGAATCGTAGTTAAGGGAATCAATGATATGGCAGTACGCTTCTCAAAGTGCTGTAATCCGGTGCCGGGAGATGAGATTGTCGGTTTTGTAACAAGAGGGCGCGGAATGTCGATCCACAGAACAGATTGTATCAATATCATCAATCTTTCTGATGTGGAGAGATCCCGTCTGATCACAGCAGAATGGGAGGATAATGATCTTGAAGAAGGCGGTCAGTATCTTGCAGAACTGAAGATATTTGCAGACGACAGAAGAGGACTTCTGCTGGATGTATCAAAGGTATTTACTGAAGAGAAGATTGACGTGAAGTCCATGAATACCCGGACGAGCAAGAAGGGTACGGCGACAATGGAGATGGGATTTGTTGTACACGGAAGAGAAGAATTGAATCGTGTGATCGGAAAGCTCAGACAGATTGAAAATGTAATTGATATTGAGAGAACAACAGGCTGATGGAGGAAAACGAATGAAGGTTGAAAGTATTGTACTGGGGTCAATTGGAACGAATTGCTATATTGTAACCAATGAAGAGACGAAGGAATGTTTTGCAGTGGATATGGCAGAATGTCCGCAGGAATATGTCAATTATATCAAGAACAATGGACTAGAAATGAAAGCATTGTTTCTGACACATGGACATTTTGACCACATCATGGGAATCGATGATTTCCTCAAAGCCTTTCCAGTGCCGGTTTACGCAGGCGAAGATGAACTTCCGGTGATCGAGGATGACCGCCTGAATGTTTCTTGTATGTACGGACCGAAATACGCATTCCACGGAGCACAGCCTGTAAGAGACGGTCAGGTGATCGAATGCGCAGGAATTGAAGTTGATGTACTTCATACACCTGGACATACAGTAGGAGGATGCTGTTATTACCTACCAAAAGAACATAGATTGTTCTGTGGAGATACGCTGTTCTGTGCTTCCATCGGAAGAACAGACCTACCGACAGGAAGCAGCAGCCAGCTGGTCCGCTCTGTGCAGGAGAAGATTATGACACTTCCGGATGATACAAAGATCTATCCGGGACATATGGAAGAGACATCAGTTCAGTTTGAGAAGGAGCATAATCCATTCATATGATAAAGATAGAAAGTAAGAAGAACAAATTTACTTATAACGTATACCATGTCACAAAAGCATTTTATCCAAAAGAGGATATCGTGCAGACAGTAGATGAGAAGCAAGAACCACTGGTGAAGATACATTTGCCGGAAGGGACTTGCTTTTCCCTTGCACCGGAAGAATGCATGCAGACAGAAGATGTGCAGGAAGAGAAACGCGATGTAACGAAGAAAGTCTATCAGTTTCTCTCAAAGCAGACAGGACAGGAACTTGCCTGGGGAATGCTGACCGGAGTCCGTCCGACAAAGCTTGTAATGCAGAAAATCGAGCAGGGAATGACAAAAGAAGAAATCTTTGAATTTCTAAAAGAACAATATTGTGTTGGCGATAAAAAAGCACAGATTGCCTATGAAATTGCCTGCCGTGAAAAGGCACTTCTTGATCAGTTGGACTGCAAGAATGGCTATAGCCTGTATGCAGGAATCCCATTCTGTCCAAGCATCTGCTCCTACTGCTCATTCAGCTCGTCACCAATCGCTGAGTGGAAAGATCAGGTCGATCGTTACCTTGATGCGATGATCAAAGAATTGAAAGCTACGGCAAAGCTGATGCAGGGAAAGACGCTGGATACCGTATATATCGGCGGCGGAACACCGACAACACTCGAGGCAGATCAGCTTGACCGTTTGCTTGGAACAATCCGGGAGAATTTTGACCTGGAGCATGTGCTTGAGTTTACAGTTGAAGCCGGAAGACCAGATAGTATCACACGAGAAAAGCTCGAAGTGATCCGCAAATATCCTGTAACCCGCATCTCTGTCAACCCACAGACAATGCAGCAGAAGACACTGGATCTTGTAGGAAGAAAACATACTGTAGAAGATGTAGAACAAATCTTCCACCTCGCACGTGAGCTTGGATTCGATAATATTAATATGGATCTGATCGCCGGACTTCCGGGAGAAGATGCGGCAGATATGCAGGATACACTTGAGAAGATCGAGAAGCTTCATCCGGACAGCCTGACAGTACACGCACTCGCGATCAAACGTGCTGCGAAGTTCGGTCAGGAAGGAAGAACGATGGATCCGGGGACTGAGATCACACAGATGGTCGAGGCGGCAGCAGCGTCAGCAGAACGCATGGGACTTGTGCCATATTACCTGTATCGCCAGAAGAACATTGCCGGAAACTTCGAGAATGTTGGATATGCAGAGCAGGACAAGGCTGGGGTGTATAACATTTTGATCATGGAAGAACGCCAGACAATTATTGCCTGCGGTGCCGGATCTACGACAAAGCTTGTTTTGCCGGAGAAGATCAAGACAAGCAGTGGCAAAGAAACAAATCTGATCCGTGTAGAAAATGTGAAGAATATTACAGAGTATATTGACCGTATTGATGAGATGATAGAACGAAAAAAGCACTTTTTGAGAAGGATTAAAAGTGAAAATATAGCTGAAAAAAGTAACAAAAGGACGGTTCCACCGGGAGGTGGGCCGTCCTTTCTTTGTATTCTAGTTGATGAACAGGAAAAATTTCAAGCCCCCTCCTAACCATCGATTTCAGCTTTCTTTTTCCGCTTCATCTCAGAAACCTTCGGTATTGACTGCTGTGTAATGTTTGGAAGTTTTAATCCCGTTATGCTCTTTAAGATCCATACAAAAGTCAGCATTACAAGAACTGGGATTGCGCAGGTTGTCACAATCATTACAGCCACGCCTTCTAAAATCTTGTTCAAGCCCTTTTCAATAGCATCGATTTTTTCCTGAGGCAGCTGTGCCGACGGTATCGACAGCATCACTTACCTTGTCTTTTAAGTTGTTGATAAAGTCGGTGATAGAAGAAGGTGTATTATTGTTTTCAATATCATTTGTTTTGTTACTGTTGGCAGCAGAGGCAGAGTCATTATCTTTATCCAATAATTTTTCAGTATCTTCTAATGTAAAATTCATATCGTAGGATTTTGCATAAGTTTCGTTCACCTTATTCGTCATCCAGACGCTGGTAGGAACCAGTCCCCAGAGAAGGATTCCAAGAATGATACTTTTGATCCCGATTCTGTAAATGAATTCCTTCCATCCGGCTTTCATAAAATTACCGGTTGCCATCAGAATACATCCGATAGGAAATAAGATTTTAAAGGCAATGTATCCTGTGATGGTCAGTAAATATTTCTCAATAATGATCACAGCATAAACGATCACCATATAACCTGCAACATCAGCAAGCTTATTCGCAATAGGAGTTGTTGCATCTCCTGGTATTGCAGCTGCTCCGGTTGCAAGTGCTGTTGCAGTACCTGTAAGCTCTAAAGCCTTTTTCTGCAATTCATTCAAAGTATTAATAATCCTGCTGTATGTATCAGCGGAAGTTGCCCAGTTTGAGATTGCAAAAAAAGAGATTAATGCAATTGCAATGCATATAAGACTATAAATTAAATGCTTTTGCATGGATTTTTGTCATTTTTAATCGCGACATCTGTACAGTTTGTATTTCTGTCATTATTCATGTCTTTTGTTTCCTTTCATAAAATTTAGCTGTTTTTAAATACGCAATAAATTAACGTAGATTCAGATTTTTTAATCCAAATAAAGTATATCATCTCGAAAAAGGTAATTCAATTAGAACAAAAAGAAACAGAATCAAAAGTAGTTGACATTTCGTATTACGAAAGTATAATAGTATAGGTGAGAGAAAGGAGAAGGCCTATGGCTAAGATGGGACGTCCGAAGTCAGACGTGATCAAAGATAAAATTGTGACAATCCGAATGTCTGCGGAGGAACATCAGAAACTTAGGGACTATTCTGAGAAGCATCAACAGACGATAACGGAAACCCTTAAAGAAGGAGTTGACTTATTATATAAGACTCGTGATTAAGGTGTATTTTTTGTGAAGAACATTACGAAATCAAGAGATTATAGTAATGAAAAGATAGAACGAAAAGGAGAAGTGCTATGGCATTAAAGTAAAAAACCGGTAACAGGAATGAAAGATATTCTTCCTGCAGAGATGGAGATCAGAGATTATGTGATCGGTCTGATCAAAGAGACATATAGAAGCTTTGGATTCTCATCCATTGAGACTCCATGTGTAGAGCATATCGAGAACCTGTGCAGTAAGCAGGGGGAGATAATGAGAAGCTGATCTTCAAGATCTTAAAGCGTGGAGAGAAGCTGAGACTTGCAGAGGCGAAGGAAGAAGCTGATCTTGTAGACGGAGGACTTCGTTATGACCTGACACTTCCGCTGTCCAGATATTATGCAAATCATTCTAATGAGCTTCCGGCACCGTTTAAAGCACTCCAGATGGGAAGTGTATGGCGTGCGGATCGTCCACAGAGAGGACGTTACCGCCAGTTTATGCAGTGTGATATTGACATTCTTGGCGAGCCGTCTAACCTTGCTGAGATCGAGCTGATCCTTGCTACTACATCCCTGCTCGGAAAACTGGATTTCAATAACTTTACAATCCGTATCAATGACCGCCGTTTCCTGAAGGCAATGGCAGCTTACAGTGGATTTGAAGAGAAGGATTATGACAGCGTATTTATCACACTGGATAAGATGGACAAGATTGGTCTTGATGGTGTTGCAGCAGAGTTGAAGGAAAATGGATATGCAGAGGAATCTGTTGAGAAATATCTTCAGCTCTTCAAGGAGATCACAGGAGACGTAGAAGGTGTCCGTGCATGTAAAGAGAAACTTCAGGGATTCCTTCCGGAAGATGCAGCGGATTCTCTTGAAATGATCATTACAAGTGTAGAGAGTGCGAAGGAAGCAGATTTCCGTATGCTGTTTGATCCGACACTGGTACGTGGAATGTCTTATTATACAGGAACTATTTTTGAGATTTCTATGGATGAGTTCGGCGGATCTGTAGGTGGCGGCGGACGCTACGACAAGATGATCGGTAAGTTTACAGGACAGGATACACCGGCAGTTGGATTCTCTATCGGATTTGAACGTATTGTCATGCTTCTGATGGAGCGTGGATACAAAGTTCCGACAAGCAAAGAGAAAAAGGCATTCTTGATCGAGAAGAATATGCCGAAGGAAGGTATGCTCAAGGTTCTTGATCTTGCGAAGAAGGAGCGTGCAGCAGGCCGTCAGGTAATGATCATGAACATGAAGAAGAACAAGAAGTTCCAGAAGGAGCAGCTTGCAGAACAGGGATACACAGATATTACAGAGTGCTACAGAGATTCTGTTGATAACTTATAGAAAAAAGGGGAAAGGAAGTAAATAACCATGGCTGAATCAATGCAGGGGCTTAAGAGAACACACCGTTGTGGTGAACTCTCAGCAGCAAATGTTGGGGAAACTGTAACTATCATGGGATGGGTACAGAAGAACAGAAATAAAGGAGGACTTGTATTTACAGACGTAAGAGACCGTTCTGGAATTATACAGGTTGTATGTGAAGAAGGCACTACAGATGCAGCAATCATTGAAAAAGCAGCGTCTTTACGTGCAGAGTATGTAGTTGCTGTTGTCGGAAAAGTTGAGAGACGTTCCGGCGCAGTGAATGATAAGATCGCAACAGGTGAGATCGAGGTGATCCCTAGTGAACTTCGTGTACTTTCTGAGTCACAGACACCTCCGTTCCCAATTGAAGAAAACTCAAAGACAAAGGAAGACATCCGTCTGAAATATCGTTACCTTGACCTTAGAAGACCGGATCTGCAGAGAAATCTTCGTATGAAGAGTCAGGTTATGACACTGACACGTCAGTTCTTCTCAGACGAGGGGTTCCTTGAAGTAGAGACTCCAATGCTTGGAAAGACAACTCCGGAAGGCGCGAGAGATTATCTTGTACCAAGCCGTATTCATCCGGGATCTTTCTACGGACTTCCACAGTCTCCGCAGCTTTATAAACAGCTTCTCATGTGTTCAGGTGTAGACCGTTACATCCAGATTGCAAGATGTTTCCGTGATGAGGATCTTCGTGCGGACAGACAGCCGGAATTTACACAGATCGATATGGAGCTTTCTTTCGTTGACGTAGATGATGTTATCGAAGTAAATGAAAAGTATCTTAAGAAACTTTTTAAAGAAGTTCTTGATGTAGACGTACAGCTTCCAATCCAGAGAATGACATGGCAGGAAGCAATGAACCGTTATGGTTCTGACAAGCCGGATCTTCGTTTCGGAATGGAACTGAAAGATGTATCTGATGTAGTGAAAGACTGCGGATTTGCAGTATTTACAGGCGCACTTGAGAATGGCGGAAGCGTTCGTGGTATCAATGCCAAAGGACAGGGCAGCATGCCGAGAAAGAAGATCGACAAGCTGACAGCATTTGTTAAGGATTACGGTGCTAAGGGTCTGGCTTATGTTGCACTCCAGGAAGATGGAACAGTGAAGTCTTCATTTGCAAAATTCATGACAGACGAGCAGATGGATGCACTTGTAAAGGCAATGGATGGAGAGCCGGGAGATCTGCTTCTCTTTGCAGCTGACAAGAATAAAGTGGTATGGGATTCTCTTGGAGCACTCCGTGTTGAACTTGCAAAACAGCTTGAACTTCTCGATAAGAATGAGTATCGTTTTGTATGGATCACAGAGTTCCCGTTGCTTGAGTGGAGCGAGGAGCAGAATCGTTTCGTTGCAATGCACCACCCATTTACAATGCCGATGGAAGAAGATATCCAGTATATCGAGTCTGATCCGGGAAGAGTTCGTGCGAAAGCATACGATATCGTTCTGAACGGAAATGAGATTGGTGGCGGTAGTGTCAGAATCTTCCAGGATGATATCCAGGAAATGATGTTCAAGGCACTTGGCTTTACAAAAGAGCAGGCTTACAGCCAGTTCGGATTCCTTCTGGATGCGTTTAAATACGGAGTTCCGCCGCACGCAGGACTTGCTTACGGTCTTGACCGTCTTGTTATGCTTATGGCAAAACAGGACAGCATCCGTGACGTAATCGCATTCCCGAAGATCAAAGATGCATCCTGTCTGATGACAGAGGCTCCGACACCGGCTTCTGAGAAGCAGCTGGAAGAGCTTAGCCTTGCTGTGAAGGCACAGGAAGAAACAGTTGAAGAATAAATAGTGATATTCAGCAGGAAACAGTAAACAGAGTTTCCTGCTGTTTTTCTACACGTTCTCGCAGTGATTTTTCTGACAATATCAAAAGAAATTTAAAATATAATAAAAATTTCTCTTGACAAATAGAAAGTGAACGACTACAATAAGACACATCAAAAG
>ENA-OQHD01000437-OQHD01000437.1-human-gut-metagenome-genome-assembly--contig:-NODE-437-length-15411-cov-3.163112_pt1 | contig 15411 bp, 25 predicted proteins | sample MGYA00242560_ERZ504711 | MGnify/ENA primary metagenome ERZ504711 (study PRJEB26092, sample SAMD00036198) | human gut metagenome | host: Homo sapiens | study: EMG produced TPA metagenomics assembly of...
CAATACGATCTTGTTTTCGACGTTTTTTCGGATTCGGTGCGTTCACAACCGCATTCGGAGCCAGAAAGACGAATGCGCGGTAAAAAAGCGGTCTGGTTCCATGGAGAAAATCTCTGGTGGCTGTTCCGGACCAGGGACTTTATTCCGGAGTATGATAAAATTTACTGTGTTTCCGAGCCTGTCCGAAAACAGGTCATTGCCCGTTTTCCGGAACTCGCGGACCGGACAGAGGTTCTGCTGAATTTCATTGACATCAAACAGGTGCAGAGACGGAGTGAGGAGCCGCTTAGCGATCCGCAGTACACAGGAGAGCTGAAATTTCTGACGGTGGGAAGAGCTTCGGAAGAAAAAGGATATGATATTGCGGTGCAGATTACGGCGGAGCTGAAAAAACGGGGACTTCGCTTCAAATGGTTCATCATCGGTGATGGAAGAGATCTGAACAAGCTGCGGACCATGGCAAAGGAATATCAGGTGGAGCAGGAAATTAATTTTTCTCGGAATGCGCGAAAATCCTGCGCCGTACGTAAAATCCTGCGACCTGTATCTCCAGCCGTCCCGTCACGAAGGCTATCCGATTACGATTGTAGAGGCGAGAAGCCTGCAGAAGGTCATCATCGCTTCCGATATTCCGTCCATGCGCGAGCAGATCCGAGATGGGGAAAACGGATATCTCTGTCCGCTGGATGTGATGCAGTTTGCCGATAAAATCCAGAAAGTGCTGGCAGATCAGGAAGGACGCGATGCGGTCAGAAAGAAGCTGCGGGAGGAACCCATTGATTTTTCAGCGGGATATGCGCAGATAGAAGCGTTTGCAAAAAAATAAAAGAGAAACAGCAAGAAAAAACGCCAGAACCGGCGATAAGATATTTCCGGTTCCGGCGTTTCTTTAGTCCTGGCGTCCCTGCTTGTTTTCATACATATATTTATCTGCTTTGTCAAACAGCGTGCGGAGCGTACATTCGTTGTAATCGGTGGAAAGTGCCCAGCCGTGGGAAGAGCTGATGCGGAACTGGGTTCTGTAGCTGTTGAACTGTTCGACTTCGTTCTGAAGCTCTGTGAGGATTTCTGTGATGCTTTCGCGGGTTGTATCATAGATGACCGCCATAAATTCATCGCCGCCGTATCTTCCTACGAAATGCTTCGCGGGAATCGAGTTTCGCAGCAGCCGGGCAAAGTTCAGAATCAGCTGGTCGCCGATGGAGTGGCCGAGGCTGTCGTTGACGCGTTTCAGGTTGTTCATGTCAAAGACGATACAGGCGGTAGGAGTTTTGATGAATTCCACATTGTGGAACAGCTCTTCGCACTTGCTCTTGTTCGGCAGTCCCGTGTGAAGGTCGATGTAGGCTTTCTGTTCCAGCTGGCGGTTGGCACGGGAAACTTTGACTGCGGCAACCGTTTCATCTGCCATCTGGAAATACGTCTCGCTCATGTCTACCAGATCCGCCGTTCCGTTTTCTCCGGATCTGACCTTCTGAATTTCATTTTTTCAGTTTATCCCAGTAGGCAATCTGGACATCCAGTTTTTTCCTGATAATCCTTGTCGGAAAGACTCACGAGATCGTAGTGGCCGTCCTCGTATTTCAGTCCGCTTAAGATATCGTCCAGGTAAGGTCTATCTCAAATCCGGAAAGATCCCAGACTTCAATACTCTTTTTTCCCTTCCTGAAGCTCCTTTTTCTCCCCTCGTCCCGCTGAAACATGCTTTCCGCATCCTGAAACAGAAGCCTTCTTTCATCTTTCAGACGGATTACCGTTTCTAAACCGCATTCCTTCAAAGTATTGATAAACGGGGCATTCAGGTACAGTGCATCCGCCACAATCACATCTGCGAAAGGACTATGCCTTTTCTTTAAATGCCGGATGAGCCTTTTCGCTCTTGTCAGTCCCCCTTCATCTTTTTCTGAACCATCTCTGGGTTTCAGCATTTCCTGCCCAAAGATCACATGCGGCGATTTTCCTACCGTCATACATACCACACTTCGATGAAAGTATTCTGTCTTCCCCGTCCCGTTCTTCCGGCTCAGGCAGTCTGGACAGGACTTTTTTGTACTGCTGAATAATTCCACCCCATCAATACCTGCCGCAACATATCCGCCTATGGTTCCTTCCCGAAATACGCGGTTGCGTTTCAGAACATCAATCGTCTGCGCGTGAATTTCCTCGATTTCTTTTGGATCAATCCGGGAAAGAAGATCCCTGACTGCATCAACTCTTGGGATTTTTTCCACGGATACAGTTTTTCAGTCGTTTCTCCATGCTTTCCGGCGCTGGAAAAAATGGTGTGAAAACCTTCATACTGAAGCATCAGGAAAATCAGCACTGGCATAACAATATTAAACAACGGGATGGATTTCTTTTTCTTTCATCGGATAAACCCTTGAATTTTTTGTGGAATTTTGTATACACTTTTCATATAAGTTAGCAGTTTCTTCAATGCTAATTTTTCATTAAGGACACCTTCTTTCGTATGTTTGTGGGGTAACATAATTATACAATAAAAGGTGTCCTTTTTTGAGTGTTTATCCGGACTGCGGCACAGATGGCCCGGGCATTTGGTGCTAATTTTACAGCACTGTATGTGCAGACCGCGGAACCGGCAGAGAAAACGCCGGAGGATCAGGCAAGGCTGCAGAAGCATATCCGCCTGGCAGAACAGAGCGGGGCGGAGATTGTAACGACGCACAGCGAGGACATTGCCCTGCAGATTGCAGAATATGCGAGAATTTCCGAAGTAACGCGGATTGTCATTGGAAAAAGCATGATGGATCAGGGATTTTTTCGAAAGAGAAGGGGATGGACCGAACGGCTGACCGATCTGGTGCCGGATTTGGAAATCCATATCATTCCGGATTCCAATATCATTACCATATATCTGGTCGGCGTTATGATGACGTCAATTCTGACCAGCGGTTATACCTGCAGCGTAATCAGTTCTGTGATCAGTGTAGTGCTGTTTAACTACTTCCTGACAGAACCTTCTTTTCAATACCAGCCAGCTTCTGCAGAAGGCAGAGGATGCGTCGGAGATTTTTTGATATTACAGCGACAAAGCTTGTAAAACTGCTGGGAAGGGATCTGACGGCCGCACCGGCAGGGGCACAGGAGAGCAGAATTGTCCGCGGAACACTTTACAGCGCGCAGACAGGAGGAAAGACGGAAAAAAATCTTTGACCCAAGGGAACAGGAAATCATTCAGTGGGTTCTCGACAGCCAGGAAAAGAGGAGCAAAAAATATCTGGATCGCGGTGGAGGACAACGGCCCCGGGATTCCAAAAGAGTCCAGAGAGCATGTGTTTGAGATGTTCTATTCCGGGAAAAATAAAGTAAGCGACAGCCGCAGAAGCCTTGGCCTTGGACTGGCACTCTGCCGTTCGATTGTAAATGCGCACGGCGGGGAGATAGCACTTTATGACTGCGATCCACAGGGCTGCTGCTTTCGGTTTACCCTGCCGCTCAGTGAGGTGAATTTGAATGAATAAGACATTAATTCTGGTTGTGGAAGATGATACGCCGGTTCACAACCTGATTACTACGACGTTAAAAACACACGATTATAAGTATATTTCTGCAAAGAACGGTGCGGGTGCCATTATGGAGGCATCCACACATAATCCCGACATTGTTCTGCTCGACCTTGGCCTGCCGGATATTGATGGCGTAGAGGTGATTGAAAAGATTCGAAGCTGGTCGAATATGCCGATTATCGTAATCAGTGCAAGAAGTGAGGACAGCGATAAAATCGAGGCATTGGACGCAGGAGCGGATGATTATCTGACGAAACCGTTTTCTGTGGAGGAACTGCTGGCCCGCCTTCGAGTCACACAGCGCCGTCTGTCCCAGATGCAGGCAGAAAATGGAGTCCAGTCGGCTGTCTTTGGAAAATGGCGCACTGCGGATCGAGTACGCAGCGGGGTGCGCATATCTTGACGGAGAGGAACTTCATCTGACACCAATCGAATACAAGCTGCTCTGCCTGCTGTCGCAGAATGCAGGGAAGGTGCTGACGCATACGTTTATCACACAGAAAATCTGGGGAAGCAGCTGGGAGAATGATATCGCTTCCCTCCGTGTTTTCATGGCGACGCTTCGGAAAAAGCTGGAAAAGAACGGAGAGCAGACGCAGTATATCCAGACGCATATCGGGGTTGGCTACCGGATGCTGAAGGTAGAGTAAAAGAAGAAAAATTTGACTTTACAGGCCTAAATGATAGCATAAAGGACAGAGAACGCAGTTTTGGGAGGACGAAAAAACGGATGATGAAAAACCTACGAAGTACTGGAAGGAAATGAAAAAAACAGGGAAAAAAACCTGAATTGGGACAAAAACGGGATGAATTTGTAAAGCAGAATCTTTTATCGGATGAGTTTATTGAGATGATGCAGAAGAACAAAAAGCCGTTCGATCTTCTGATGTCGTATTATCAGTGCGCCATTATGGAAATCGAGACAAAGTTCCGGGTGCTGAATCAGGAATACTCGCTTTCCTATGACCAGAACCCGATCGAAGGAATCAAAACAAGGGTCAAATCGTATGAGAGCATTATGCGGAAAATCCGCGTGAAAGACATCCCGGTCACACTGGAATCTATTGAGGAAAATATCCGCGATATCGCCGGTGTGCGCGTGATCTGTTCTTTTCCAAGCGATATTTATAAGCTGGCAGACAGATTTTCTGAAACAGGATGACATTACGCTGATTGAGCGGAAGGACTATATTCAGCATCCGAAGGAGAGCGGCTACCGCAGTCTTCATCTGATCGTTCAGGTGCCGATCCTTTTTACAGGATACAAAGAAACTGGTTTACGTGGAAGTACAGTTCCGTACGATCGCGATGGATTTCTGGGCGAGTCTGGAGCACAAGATGCGCTACAAGAAAATATTCCCGAAAATCATGTCAAATATCTGCAGGATGAACTCTACGACTGCGCAAGACAGAGCGCGGAGCTGGATAACCGTATGCAGAATATCCGGAATCTGATTGCAGAGGAAGCAGAAGAGGAAGAGTGCGATACGCTTGCAATGCTGCCGATGAAATAGAGAACGGATTTGGGAGTTGGAGAAAAGAGCATAAAAATACGCCGCAGGTCTAGTGATCAGATCTGCGGCGTAATTTTTGCTCATGCTTCTTTCGAATAATGAATATGCTGCAATTTCCATTTCTCGTCCTCTTTGACGGCGACCTGTGTCTCGAGTCCGCGGATGCCGTACGAAGTGCCATCCTCACGGCGGATGCATTCGGTGTGGTAAGAGAAAAGGATGAGAGCTGTGTTTTCGTTGATCAGACGCGGTTCAAATTTTATCTGTGCGGAACAGGATGGAAAAATCAAGCGAAGGTTCATAAGCGGCTTGCGCGGCTCGATTCGGTTAAAAAATCAGCTCCTGTTCCCGAAAGAGCGAATCAACGGCCTCTTCATACTCGGCAAGGCGATTTGCTTTTTGATCTTTTTCAGATACTTCTGGGGATTCGTAAACGATGTTCCGAGGTAAATCCACAGTGCCTTTAATTTAAACAGCACATTTTTATCCCCGGAAATAACGCGCGCATAGCCGGCACAGAGATCTTCGCAGAATGCGCGCAGCAGCTCCTTATCTGCCGGAGCTAAATTTTCACTGCTGGCAGGATCTGTACTGCGCAGCATCCCGATCAACCAGGGGTTCTGCAGCACCCCGCGGCCGAGCATGACCTTTTCCGTCAAGGGAAAATCATGGCAGAGCTTCTGAAAATCAGCGGTTGAGAAAAGATCCCCATTGTAGCACAGCGAGTGGCGGCTCGTCTCATATGCTGTCCGATAACACTCCATGCGCGGCGTATATTTGTAGAAATCTTTCTGAATCCGCGGATGAATAATCAGCTCTTCCAGCGGATATTTGTCATAAATCGCAAGCAGCGTCTCCCACTCATCGGTGTCGGTTGTGCCAAGTCTTGTCTTGATGGAGATCCGGCAGTCGCAGGACGAAAAGATTTCATCGAGAAATGCATCGAGTGTATGCGGCCACGCAAGCAGTCCGGAGCCGCGCCGCTTGGCGACAACCGTGCCGGACGGACAGCCAAGGTTCAGATTGACGGTATCGTAGCCGTACTCCTTCAGTTCTTTTGTCAGAGAAAGAAAGTCCTCCGCCTGGTTTGTGAGAATCTGCGGGAGCACCGTCATCCCTTCGTTATGCTCCGGGAGAATGTCATTGCGCTCGCGGGAGCTCATCTTTTTATTTGTAATAAATGGCGTGAAATAACGGTCAGCCGCCGGAAAATATTTGTGGTAGGCGCTCCGGTACACATATCCGGTCAGCCCTTCCATCGGGGCGAGATAAAATTGCATGATGATAAAATCCTTTCAAAAAAAGTCGGTTTTCCAATACGAAAAGTGTATCATAAAACTGCCGGAAGGGACAGAAAAAAATTGAAAGTAAAATAATATCTACTAAACAAGTAAGAGGTTAAAAGAAGAAGCCGGTGCGACGTCTGTTTTACAATGTGTGATGAGATGTAGAAAAAATTCCGATACAGAATCTTTTTTCGAGGGGTCCTCAAAGATTTCTGTACCGGATTTTTCCTAATTCTGCATATGGATCTGCTCGCCCGTTCACCGGCGCAAAGCAGCGAAGCGTTTCGCCATCGAGATTCTCGCGGTGCATATCAACCGCAGAAATCTGATGATTGTCATACGTCGTATAATAGTAAATTCCCTGCGTCGCATTGCAGCAGGAAGTATAGAGCGTGATCTCATACTTTCCGTCCGCCACCTCACAGCATCCTCTCTGCTGGTCAACAGAATTTAAAATATGGGAAAAACTGGCTGACACTCTCCGTTTCGCTGTTTCCCGAGATCGAGTTCTGCTTTACAAACGCCACGCGTGCAAAGCGGGAAGCAGAAGAGAGGTCGCCCGGCAGTCCGAGGCCACCCATGCCGCGGCTGTACGTAGAAAGATCGAGCTGGTTGGGAAAATGTGTTGGCCGGCTGTTTCGGTGACAGATGCAGGTAATTGTTCAGTGAGAACATCTGCATTGGAAACGGCGGATTGTTTGTCAGAACGCCGACCGGATTGTCGTAGACATGCAGACCGTCCGCCGTGGATTCCACGGTGATGGCACCCGATGCATCTGCGATGATCCAGTGAAGCTGTGCGAGCGGAAGATTCATTTTTAAAAGGTGTGCTGATGAGATTGATACGGGAGAGGGATTCTTTTGCTTCCGCAAGCGAAGCACATGTACCGAGAATCCACGGGATCAGCTCGAACTGCGCGATATTGTCTTTCTCCGGTTTCGGATCGAAATAAACGGCATTTCCTACAAAAATTAAGGCCGGCGATAGCCAAGACCCCTTTTTCATTGAACGCCTCATAATAGAGCGGGTAATCATCCATCACACACGCCATGCCGATCATTGCATAGTGATGGGAAAGGGACGGCATATGAAGAAAGGAAAACGGGTAATTGCGAGGTGTAACGGTGATCTGGTCGCCATAGGAAAATTCATAATCGAGTGTGCGGCCCATATAAAAGTCGCGTGTTTGATAGGTTGCTGCTGTACACATAGAAAAACTCCTTTCGATGGATGATTTGTCATTGCTATAAGGTATCATAGCACAGAAGCGGAGGAACGAACAGGAGAAAAATATGAAAAAAGTATAAAAAAGGATCCTTCAGAGTGGAGACAAAACCCTGCTTTTGCAGGGTTTGCTATGGATGCTTTTTTGAGGGATGATTGCTCAGATACGCTCCGGGTCGCTGACTGGTACCTGTTTCGAAGCAGCAGATCAGACATAGATGCTGTGATTTGAAATGATGCTGCAGAAAGAGGTGGAATTACGCAAGATGCTTCCGGAAGTGTTCTATGACAGCAACGGATTCTGCACTGACAGGTTTCGGAACAGCGGACGGTTTTGCAAGAAAATAGCCCTGCAGGAGATCAACATCCAGTTCCAGTACCTTCAAAAGTTCAGCTGGAGTTTCCAGACCCTCGGCAATGATTTTCATGCCTCTTTGATGTGCATAGGAAACAATATTTTCTACGATCTGCTGCTTGTCCGGATCGGAGTCGATATCGCGGATGATGGAAAGATCCAGCTTGATATACGCCGGTGCAAGCTCCAGAAGCGTTTTTTGCATTGCTGTAGCCGCTGCCGTAGTCATCCAGGGCAAATACACCGGAAAATCCCGGCATCTCACGTTTTTTTCAACAGAGCTGTAAGATCCTGTGAATCCTCCTCTGTGATCTCGATGACAATCCGATCCTGAAGAAAGCTGTATTGTTCGACGTAAGCCACTGACTCATCGTGATTCATGTATTGGCTTGCAATCGAATTGACAAAGAGAAGCTCATCACCGCGTATCTGATGGGTGGAGAGGAATGTGGCATAGGATTTTGCAGAGAGAAACATAGTCAGACGTTCTATTTCATGCAGGCACTCTTCCTCGTGAGCCAGCTGCAGGATCTGATCCGGACGAGTAAGTGCCGGGAGATTTCCGCGCATCAGCGCCTCGTAGGCGTAGATACTGCCGTCCGCAGCGGAAACAATTGGCTGGAAGTAATACGTAAACAGCTCTTCATTCAACATTTTATGGAACAGGCGGCGCATCTCGGTTTCCTTTGCGTTTTTTGTAAAAAGCTCCAGATCGAATTCGGTAATGTACCCTTTTTCTGCTTTCTTTACCTGGTACATTGCGAAATTCCGCATATTTTTTCAGCGTAGACAGATCTGTACTGTTTTCCGGATACCAGGAAACTCCGCCGGAAAGGCGAAGGGGCAGTTTACGACCACTTGGCAGCTCCAGGGCTGTATTTGAAACCGCAAGGGAAAGATTCTGCAGAAGTGCTCGAATTTCTTCCTGCGATTGGTAGCCGTAGAACAGAAGATTAAATTCATCGCCGGAAATACGGGCACAGAGCGTTTTAGCCGGCACAGAGGAGATAAAACACTGTCCTGCCTGCCGGATATAGGCATCGCCCCAGTCGTGGCCGAAGGTGTCGTTGGTGCGTTTTAGATTGTCAAGGTCGATCATCAGAAGGGCAGCGTGACCGAGAACTTCCGAATGCTCAAAAAGGAGCTTCACTTTCCCGTTGAAACGCGCGTCGATTGTAGAGACCGGTCAATGCATCGTAATCACGCTCGTGCTCTATACGCTGCCGTTCCAGCATAACGGAGGTAAAATCTTCGACAAGTCCGATCTGCGCATAGCCCTCGCGGGAGGTCTCCATACGGATGTAGCGGATTGTTCCGTCAGAAAATGAAATTTCATACACCTTAGAATGCCCGACCCATACGGTATGAGAATGTGTCTGGTCAAATTCACGCAGCATCTGCTGGAAATACCGGGTGGAAAGCCCGGAGACATCTTCAGATGGAAGGTTGAGCATGGGAAAAAAGGTTCTTTGTGACATAGACCGTGTTGAGATCAAAACGCATCTCATAGCCACCCAGTTCAATACTTGCCATTTCCATGATACGCAGGAATTTTGTGGAGGTTGTCAGAATAATGTGGATACTGCCGTCATCGGAAAAGTCACCTTCTTCCAGGTAATTGGGAAGATAGGCAGCCTTTTCTTTCTCTGTAAGATAAGGGGAAAGATCAACGACCTGTCCCATTTGCTCAAGCGTATAGGCGGTATCGGCGTAGGCGGAAAAAATTATTTGGCATGGCAAGGGCACCAACCCTTCCTTTGGCGGCATCGAGAACATTTTTTTCCCAGGTCATTGATGCTGCCCTGACTGGAGGCTTCGTACCGTAATATGCTCTTTTTTTGCCGATCGTTGTATTGAATTCCTCAACAAGACGTTCAAAGGAAGCTAACTGATCTCCGTTGTAATACGTCCATACGGTCAGCGTAACGGGTTTGTCGGAGGCGCGGCATCCGCCAAGAAGCGATACAGCGAGAACAGAACTCAAAAGAAAGGTTGTGACTTGATTTGAAAGAATTATAACATAAAGGAACAGGAGCCGCAATCGAAATTAAGCCGTGGAACAGAAAAGTTGTTACAGTTCACTGGTTCCCAGCGAACTGTAACATTCGCAGCCCTCATTTAAAGTTTTGCTTCGCAAAAGGAGGGCTGCTCACGCCTGAATCACTTTCTTACGCAGCGAAACAGCAAGTGTTTCACTGCTGAGTGAACAGTAACGAAAAGTTACCTGTTGTTTGCCGGGTACCGGTGAAGTGTAATGCAGCAGGAAAGAATCCGGTAAAGGAAAAAAGCTCCGCCGGAAAAAAAGGTGGTATTTCCGGTGGAGCTCTGTGAAAAAAGTGATCAGAATTTTACTGATGATAATAAGAGAGAAAGTCGGTGATCTTTCCAACCGCATCCTTTAAAACTTCAATTCGCGGCAGGTAAACAACGCGGAAGTGATCCGGCTGTCCCCAGTTGAAGCCGCCGCCGTGGACAATCAGAAGTTTCTTGTCGCGCAGCAGATCGAGAGCAAATTTTTCATCGTTTGTAATATTGAACTTTTTGGTGTCAATTTTCGGGAACATGTAGAACGCAGCTTTTGGTTTGACTGCGGTGATACCCGGAATATCGCAGAATGCCTTGTAAACGTATTCGCGCTGCTCGTAAATCCGTCCGCCCGGAATGATGTAGTCGTTGACACTCTGGTGGCCGCCAAGAGCGGTCTGGACAACGGACTGTGCCGGAACATTGGAGCAGAGACGCATGTTGGAGAGCATTTTGAGCCCTTCAATATAGTCCTTTGCGATAGCTTTATTTCCACTTAAGATCATCCAGCCGATACGGAAGCCTGCGATCATGTGCGATTTGGAAAGACCACTGAAGGTGACACAGAACAGATCCGGTGCGAGGGATGCAATAGAAACATGCTCGAGACCGTCCATGACGAGCCGGTCATAAATTTCATCGGAAAACGATGATCAGCTGATGTTCTCTGGCAAGCTCGACAATCTGCTGCAGTACCTCTTTCGGATAGAGTGCACCGGTCGGGTTATTCGGATTGATGATAACAATCGCTTTTGTGCGGTCGGTGATCTTCTTTCGCATATCATCAATGTCCGGATACCATTCGGACTGTTCGTCGCAGATGTAGTGGACGGCTTTTCCGCCGGCCAGCGTTGCGCAGGCAGTCCAGAGAGGGTAATCCGGGGATGGGATGAGGATTTCATCCCGTCATCCAGAAGAGCGGACATACAGAGGTTGATCAGCTCACTGACGCCGTTTCCTGTATAAATATCATCAATAGAAACATTTGGCAGTTTCTTTAACTGTGCGTATTGCATGATTGCTTTTCTTGCGGAGAAAAGTCCCTGGGAAGGAGAGTAGCCCTCACAGTCGGTAAGCTGATGACTCATGTCGTAGATGACCTCATCCGGGGTACGGAAACCAAAAGGAGCCGGATTTCCAATGTTCAGCTTCAGAACCTGCGTGCCGCACGCTTCCATGCGGTTTGCTTCTTCTACGACAGGTCCGCGGACATCATATAAGACATTGTCGAGTTTCGATGAATTTTTTAAATTCTCGCATAGGGGAACCTCCTGTTTTTGTCTGGGAAAGGGAAGCGGCAGATGGATCAGAAAAGGATTCTGCCGGATCGGAAACCGTATCTGCCGTATAGTTTACTGTGGAATCTTTTGCAAGCAGCCAGTCGGGATCGACCTGGAGCACATCGGCCAGAAAGTGAAGAATGTCGGAGCGCGGAACCGTTTTTCCGCTGACATACTGGCTGACATGGCTTTTCCCAAGCTTCACACCGCGCCGCTGGGCCGCTCGGATCAAATCGACCTGCTTGAACTGTTTCGCCTGCATGGCTAGTTTCAGACGGTCGGAAAAGGTTTCGTTTGTCATAGAAAATCTCCTTAAGATAGAATACAAAATAAAAAAAAGTTCAAAACTGTGCTTATTGTGCATGGACAAGAAAAAACGTTCAATAGAAAACTGAAAATTGTAAAAATGTTGAAAAGTTCAAAATTAAAGCGAAACAAGTTCAATTATAATATTGTCTATTCTGTACAGGTAAAGCGTTAAACCTTGCGCATTTTGCAAATTGACAAACGATGAGATTTCGGTAGAATCAAAAAAATAGGATGCTATGCGTTTCTGTTGGGATCCGCCAATAGAAACGGGAGAGAAAGGAAGGAAAATGTATGGGGGAAGGTCATAAAAAACTGAATTTTTCCGATTGTATGGGACTTGCGATCGGACAGATCATCGGTTCGGGCATCATGGTACTGACGGGAATCGTCATCGGTCTGACAGGACACGGCATTGCCGCAGCGTTTATTTTAGGTGCCGTGCTTGCCATTATCACCTGTGTACCGTTCATCATCCTGACGTCCGCAATCCCGTCATCAGGCGCCGGCTTTACTTACATCCGACGATTGATGGGTGAAAAAGCCGGCTTTATGTACATTGCGATGTTTGTCTTAAGCCAGGTTCTGATCGCAACGTACGCGAAAGGCTTTGCGAGCTATTTCTGCTCGATTTTTCCACAGTTTGGCGAGTCGGCTGTCGCAATGGCAGCACTTGTAATCTGTACCGCCGTCAATCTCATCGGACTGAAATCGAGCGCACTGGTGCAAAAGGGCATGGTTGTGCTGTTGCTTTTGAGCCTGTTCTTATTTATTGTATTCGGTCTGCCCAAGGTGAGCTGGGATGCCCTGACACCGACGGTATCCAACCTGATGCCGAACGGTCCGAAGAACTTTTTCACAGGCGTAGCGCTTTTAAGTTTTGCGTGCGGAGGCGCAAAATTCGTTGCGGAGAACGGAGATGATATCGTGGAGCCGTCCCGCACGATTCCAAAGGTTATCGTGCTTTCCACGAGTATCGTTGCTGTATTCTACGTGCTGATCGGTATCGTGGCAGGCGGCGTGCTTCCGGTCGAAACGGTCGCATTTCAGAATCTGACGCTTGTCGCACAGGAGATTTTTCCCAACCTGGCTGTACCTGTTTTTCCGTGTTCGGTGGTGCCGTATTTGCGCTGCTTACCACCCTGAACGGAACCTTGAGCTGGGTGACAAGAGGACTGCAGGCTGCCGCAAAACAGGGCTGGCTGCCGGAAAAAAACCGCGGAGGAGAATAGAAACGGTGTTCCGGCGATCCTTCTGATGGTCTTTTTCCTGATGGGCGCCATTCCGATCCTTACGGGAATGGATCTGACATTGATTTCCAACATGGGTGTCGGAACCGATATGGTGACGGAATTTATGGTACTCCTGGCCTGCTGGCGTCTGCCGGATATCTTCCCGGAAGAGTATCAGAAATCTGCGTTTTGTATGAAAAAGCGGACACTTCACATTCTGCTGTTTTTCATCGGCATTCTGATGATCGGAACCTCGTATGTCAATCTGTCGGATCTTACGGTTCCCGCGGCGATCGCATGCGGCATCTATATTCTGGTGATGTTTGTTTACACGCAGGTCCGATACCCGTATGTGAAGGCAAAACAGGAAAAGAAAGAAGACAAATAAAGAAGAGAAATGGAGAAGAAACATGAGGGCAACAACAAAAGAGCAGGGCTTTTACAGCCAGATTTTTAAGCTGGTTCTGCCGATTGTGATTCAGAATCTTTTAAGCGCGGCAGTCAACTCTGCCGATGTCGTGATGCTGAACTACGTGGGACAGTCCGCTATTTCCGCGGTATCCCTGGCATCCAACTATGCAAATGTATTATTTATGGTTTATTACGGACTGGGAACAGGAGCAACACTTCTGTGTGCCCAGTACTTTGGAAAAGGCAATATGCGAGCAATTCAGACTGTCGAGGGAATCGCACTTCGATTCTCCGTCATCATCTCCGTCGTTGTGGCAGGAATTGCTTTTACCATGCCACAGATGATGATGCGTCTGTTTACAGATAATGCGGAACTGATCCGGATCGGTGCTTCGTATCTGCGCGTCATGGGTGTGACCTACCTGTGCTGGGGCATTACGGAGATCTATCTTGCGGTGCTTCGAAGCCTCGGCCGTGTGACGATCAGCATGGCGATGAATATGATGGCATTCGCACTGAACGTATTTTTCAACGCATGCTTCATTTTTCGGCCTCTTCGGATTTCCGAAGCTTGGAGCAACCGGTGTTGCAATCGCAACGGCGATGTCGCGTGTCATTGAACTGATCGGCTGCGTGATTGTGTCGATTATGAGTAAGGATATCAAGCTCGATCTGCGGTACATGTTCATCCGCAACAAGCTGCTGTTTTCCGATTTTGTGAAGCTTTCACTTCCGGCACTTGGAAATGATCTTTCCTGGGGCGTTGCATTTTCGATGTATTCTGTGATCCTGGGCCATCTGGGAAGCGATGCGGTAGCGGCAAACTCGCTCGTTGTCGTTGTAAGAAATATCGGAACCGTGCTGTGCTTTGGTGTGGCAAGTGCAGGCGGTATTCTGCTTGGAAATGTTATGGGAGAAGGAAATCTGGAAAATGGCGAAGGAATATGCATCGAAACTGCTGAAGCTGACGGTTGTTGCCGGAGCTGTGGGTGGACTGGTTGTGCTGGGTATCACGCCGTTTGTATTGAAATTTGCTTCTTTAAATGAGACCGCGATGCATTATCTGAAATATATGCTGCTGATCAATACCTATTATATTATGGGGGCGGCCGTCAATACGACGCTGATTGCCGGAGTATTCCGTGCCGGAGGTGACACAAAGTTCGGACTGGTCTGTGATACGATTGATATGTGGTGCTACGCGGTGCCGCTTGGATTTATTGCAGCGTTTGTCTTCAAGCTTCCTGTCCTTGTGGTTTATTTCCTGCTGTGTACAGACGAGTTTGTAAAATGGCCGTGGGTTCTGAAACGGTATAAGAGCGGACTGTGGGCAAAAAACATTACGCGGGATCACCTGTTTGAGGATGAAGAAAAAGAATAGATGATATAGAAAAAAGACATCTGCAGGGGTGAAAAATCACTTCGCCAGATGTCCTTTTTTCGTGTTTTTCAAACATGCTCTAGAGAACGGTATATCCCTTGCTCTTTAAGCTTGCTTCTGTCTCGTATACATCCGGTACATGAAACACCATGATCGGGCAGCCGGACTCGCGGTTGAAAGAGAGATAGATATAGTCGATGTCGATATTTGTCTCAAGCAGTGTTTTCAGAAGGGAATTTAAGTTACCCGGCTGATCAATTACCTCGACACCGAGTACATCCGTCTGGCGTGTCATGTAACCGGCAGCCTGAAGCGCCTGCTCTGCTTTATCCGGATCGGAAACGACCATGCGGACAATGCCGTACTCTGCGCTGTCGTTGTTGACGGAACCTAAAATATTGACGTCGTTTTCAAAACAGAATCTGTGTGATCTGCTGCATCGTGCCTTTTTTATTTTCTGCGAAAATAGAAAGTTGTTTTACATAATGGGGGCCTCCTAAAATTTGATCTCTGATTCCATTATACTGCCAAAATCAAACGCGTCAACGAATTTTGTAAAAGAAGACGAAAAAAATGGTAAAAAAATGCGT
>ENA-OQHD01000438-OQHD01000438.1-human-gut-metagenome-genome-assembly--contig:-NODE-438-length-15379-cov-5.446958_pt1 | contig 15379 bp, 15 predicted proteins | sample MGYA00242560_ERZ504711 | MGnify/ENA primary metagenome ERZ504711 (study PRJEB26092, sample SAMD00036198) | human gut metagenome | host: Homo sapiens | study: EMG produced TPA metagenomics assembly of...
GTACGATTCAGACCTGAGAAGATAGTTGCTCAGATTAGATATAACAAGTCTAGTCTTGGACCTTTTTGTACGAGAAATGAGAAAAAGTTCAAGCTTGCTTGAGACTTTGACGAATGCTGCAGCAACGAGCGAGCAAAAGCGAGTGTCCAGAAGAAAAGGAGCAAAAAATATGGATAGGAAAGCAATGTATAAGCTGAGTTATGGATTGTTCGTACTGACTGCCAGAGAAGACCGGAAAAGACAATGGATGTATTATTAATACAGCCATTCAGGCAGCTTCGGAACCAAACCAGTTAAGTATCTGTGTAAATAAGGCAAATTATACGCATGATATGATTCAAAGAACCGGGAAAAATTTACTGTATCAGTCTTAAGTCAGAAGGCACAATTTGAATTGTTCAAACAATTTTGGCTTCCAATCAGGAAGAGATACCAATAAGTTTGAAGCATTTGAGCAGTGTGCCAGGGGCACAAATGGTATTTATTATATTACAGAAGGTACAAATGCATACATTTCCGTGACAGTTACTAAAACAGAGGACTTGGGTTCACATACGATGTTTATCGGTGAGATAACCGATATGGAAGTTTTAAGCAATGTTCCTTCAGTAACATATGATTATTATCAGAATAATATTAAGCCTAAGCCACAGGAGGTTGGAAAAACAGAGGACAGTCAGACAATATGGCGTTGCAGAATTTGCGGATATGAATATGTAGGCGAGGAATTACCAGATGACTTTATATGTCCTTTGTGCAAGCACCCGGCATCAGATTTTGAAAAATGTAGTAAAGAAAACGGAGGTAAAAGAGATGGCAGCAAACAAATATGCAGGAACACAGACAGAGAAGAATTTACAGGAGGCATTTGCAGGGGAATCACAGGCAAGAAATAAGTATACCTATTTTGCTTCTGTAGCGAAAAAAGGAAGGTTAGTATAAGAAGGTATGATGGTATGAAGATATTAGTAATTCCTGATGTTCATCTTAAACCGCAGATGTTTAAACAGGCTACAGCTCTTATGCATCAGGGAATTGCCGATCGAGCGGTATGTCTGATGGACATCCCTGATGATTGGGACAAGCAATATAATGTCGGACTTTATGAAGAAACTTATGATGAGGCTATTCGGTTTGCAAAAGCATTTCCGGAAACAGCCTGGTGTTACGGGAATCACGATTTGAGTTATCTGTGGCATTGTCTGGAGAGCGGTTATAGCTCCATGGCTTCAATGACAGTGCAAAGAAAGTTGTTGGATTTGCGAGAGGCTGTTCCAGAAGATAATCCCATTAAATATGTTCAGAGAATAGACAATGTTCTCTTTTCTCATGGAGGTGTACTGAATTTCTTTGTAGAGGAATATGTTCCGCGAGCAAAATATAATGATGTGGATGCTGTGCTAGAGACGATTAATCAGCTCGGAAGAATCGAGATGTGGAATGATGCATCGCCGATCTGGCTGAGACCACAGCATTCGAAAAATGAGATTATATAAGCCACGTAAGTTGTTGCAGGTTGTAGGTCATACACCTATGGATGCAATTACGAAAGAGGGAAATCTGATTAGCACGGATGTGTTTTCAACTTACAGAGATGGAAAGCCGATTGGAACAGAGGAGTTCCTCTTGCTCGATACAGTGACATGGGAATACTGCGGAATTAAGATGTAGAATTCGATACGTAATTGGATGCATATTATGTCTGCGTCTCAAATACGCTGCTTCTTTTTCATACTCTGTAATGGAAAACCAACGAAAATCTCTTTTTACCTCAAAAGAAAGTAATAGCCACCAAAAATATCGGAAAAACTTTGTGAAAAAATAGAATTGTGTTTCGCAAGGGTCCCCTGTAAAATAGCGGGCAGGAGGAGAAAGAGAGAAAAGGAGATTCTTAATCTTATGGGAACAAATGAAAAGAATATGACTGCGGGATCCCCCGGAAAACTGATCATAACGTTTGCCATACCACTGATGCTCGGAAATATTTTCCAGCAGTTTTATACGATGGCGGACACCATGATTGTTGGCCAGGTGGTAGGAGTAGAAGCGTTGGCGGCAGTAGGCGCCGGAGACTGGCTGGTCTGGCTGGTGCTGGGCATCATGACAGGTATCACACAGGGCTTTTCGATTCTTGTATCGCAGTACTATGGAGCAGGGGAAAAGGAAAATCTGAAATGTGCGGTGGCGAAAAGCTATATTATGACAGCATTACTGTCTGTGATTGTACTTGCAGTAAGTGAAGGCGCAGTTTATCACGTTCTTTTATTTTTGCAGACACCGGATAATGTTATTGATCTGACGATGCTATATTTGCGGCTGAATTTTTGCGGGAGTCCCGATTATAGCTGCCTATAATATCTTTGCGGCGATCTTAAGGGCACTTGGAAACAGCAGATCTCCATTGATTGCAATGACCGTGGCAGCAGTGATCAATGTGGGACTTGACCTGCTGTTTGTGGCAGTTTTTGGCTGGGGCGTAGCCGGAGCAGCCGTGGCGACTGTTATTGCACAGGGATTTTCAGCCTTGTACTGTCTGCTTGTATTACGGAAAATCAGGGATATCCGACTGGAAAAGGAGGATTTTTACAGGCAGCCGTCTATGAGTCTGCGGCTTTTGAAGCTGGGGACTCCTCTTGCCATACAGAACGTGATCATTTCTGTGGGAGGACTTACGGTGCAGTATGTGATCAATGGCTTTGGCTTTCTGTTTGTAGCCGGATTTACGGCAACGAACAAGCTGTATGGAATTTTGGAGATGGCAGCCGTTTCCTATGGATATGCGATTACAACGTATGTAGGGCAGAATCTTGGCGCAAAGAAATATCAGAGAATCCGAAAAGGTGTGCGCAGCGGTACGTATATGGCAGTGCTCACTTCTGTTTTCATTTCCGGTATGATGGTGCTGATTGGGCGTAATATATTGTCTCTGTTTGTATCCGGTGAACCGGAGCAGATCCGACAGGTATTAGATATTGCATATAAGTATTTGTTTATCATGGCTGTCTTTTTGTGGATACTGTATTTGCTGCATGTGTATCGTTCCGCGATCCAGGGGCTGGGCAATACTTTGATTCCGCTTGCCAGCGGCATTGCAGAATTTGTGATGCGTGTCAGCGTTGCGCTGCTGCTGCCGAAATGGATCGGCGAAGAGGGAATATACTATGCCGAGATCTGTGCATGGAGCAGTGCGGCTGTTTTACTGATCATAAGCTATATGATTCTGATACGAAAATATAAAGATGCTAAAACGTCAGAAAGCTGATGCAGTCTCGCCTGCAACGAGGATTTTAGATCTCTTACCCCGCTTAAAGCATAAGTAAGAAATAATACTAAAAAAAAGCAGTGCTGCAGAACGCAAACTACAGGAAACAGATGGGAAGGCGTACCCGAGGTACGACAAAAAATCTGTCATGCGGTAAATTTGCGCTCTGTGGGACTGCATTTTTTTGCATGATTCTTGGAGTTTTTGGGGAATTACGACAAGAAATAACCCAAAAATTTCAATAACTAAATCCAAAAATAATTCTAGTTTTTTTTCAGACCGCTTGTGATTATAATGAATTCATCAGCTAGGAACGAAGCGAATCTAGCCAAAATCACCAAACGGGAGAATCAAAAATGAAAAGAAAAGCATTAGCAGCAATTATGGCAGTAGCTATGGCAGTATCCATGGCTGGTTGTGGAGGATCCACATCAGAGTCTAAAGATTCTACCCAGAAAACAGAAACAGCAGATTCTACGGCATCAACGGGCGGAAGCGTAGAAAACAAGGACAAACCTCTGTGCTGGTTCAACCGTCAGCCATCCAGCAGTGCTACCGGCGAACTGGACAAAGATGCTCTGAACTTCAACGGAAATACTTATTATGTAGGTTTCGATGCAAACCAGGGTGCTGAGCTGCAGGGACAGATGGTTCTGGATTACATCAAGAAAAACGCAGACACGATCGACAGAAACGGTGACGGCGTAATCGGATATGTTCTGGCAATCGGTGATATCGGACATAACGATTCTATCGCCCGTACACGTGGTGTTCGTTCCGCACTTGGAACAGGTGTAGATGCAGACGGCGGAGTAGATTCTACACCGGCCGGAACAAACGTAGACGGAAAAGCAAAGGTTGTGCAGGATGCAACTCTGGATGTAGACGGAAAAACATATACCATCCGTGAGCTGGCTTCTCAGGAAATGAAAAACTCAGCAGGTGCAACATGGGATGCTGCAACAGCTGGTAACGCGATCGGAACATGGACAGCTTCCTTCGGTGATCAGATCGATGTTGTAGTTTCCAATAACGATGGTATGGGAATGTCAATGTTCAATGCATGGGCAAAAGACAACAAAGTTCCTACCTTCGGTTACGATGCAAACAGCGATGCTGTAGCAGCAATCGGTGAAGGATATGGCGGAACAATTTCTCAGCATGCAGACGTTCAGGCTTACCTGACACTGAGAGTTCTGCGTAACGCACTGGACGGTGTAGACATTGATACCGGTATCGGTACAGCAGATGAAGCCGGCAACTGCCTGACAGAGGGTGAGGATTACAGATACAGCGAAGAAGAGAGATCTTACTACGCATTAAATATTGCTGTAACAGCCGATAACTACAACGATTTCACAGATTCCACAAAAGTTTACGATAAAGTTGCAAAACAGCTGGATGAAAGCAAGAGCCCATCCAAAAAAGTATGGCTGAATATCTACAACGCATCGGATAACTTCCTGAGCTCTACCTATCAGCCACTGCTGGAGAAATATGATGATCTGCTGAACCTGAAGGTAGATTACATCGGTGGAGACGGACAGACAGAGTCCAATATCACAAACCGTCTTGGAAACCCGAGCGAGTATGATGCTTTTGCAATTAACATGGTTAAGACCGATAATGCAGCAGCATATACATCACTTCTCTCCAAATAATTTAGAGACAGAATAAGAGTGTAAATGGTAACGGTTCGGAGCCATGCGAAATCGAGATGAGGTCTCTGAATCGTTACCGTAAATGAATGAAATTATAGAGGGGTGTCAGCAATGATACCCTTCTTTACTAAGAAAAGGAAGCGCAGCTATGACAGATGATAAGAATAAATATATCTTATCGATTAACGGCATGAGCAAATCGTTCGGTAGAAATAAGGTTCTGAAACATATCAGCATGAATGTCAAACCTGGAACCATTATGGGACTGATGGGTGAAAACGGTGCCGGAAAATCGACAATGATGAAATGCCTCTTTGGAACCTATCAGAAAGATGAAGGAACCATCGTACTGGACGGAAAAGAAGTAAATTTTTCCGGTCCGAAGGATGCACTGGAAAACGGAGTGGCGATGGTACACCAGGAGTTGAACCAGTGTCTTGAAAGAAGTGTTGTAGATAACATGTTCCTTGGAAGATACCCAAAGAATTCCGTTGGAGTGATCGACGAAGGAAGAATGAAAAAAGAAACATCAGACCTGTTTAGAAAACTGGGAATTACAGTTGATCTGACGCAGCCAATGAAGAAAATGTCTGTATCTCAGAGACAGATGTGCGAGATCGCAAAAGCGATTTCGTATCATTCCAAAGTTATTGTACTGGATGAACCTACATCATCCCTGACTGCACCGGAGGTTGAAAAACTCTTTAAGATGATGCGTCAGCTGAAGGCACAGGGAATTGCTCTGATCTACATTTCACATAAAATGGATGAAATATTTGAAATCTGTGACGAAATATCCGTACTGCGAGACGGAAGCCTAGTCATGACCAAGCCAAGTAAAGAAACGGATATGAACGAACTGATCGCCGCCATGGTTGGACGTTCTCTGGACAACAGATTTCCGCCTGTAGACAATACACCGGGAGAAACGATTCTTTCCGTACAGAATATATCAACAAAATATGCACCGAAACTGCAGAATATTTCTTTTGATATCAAAAAAGGAGAAATTTTCGGATTCTATGGTCTGGTCGGTGCCGGTCGTACGGAACTTCTGGAGACAATCTTCGGAATTCGTACAAAAGCAGAAGGAAATATCGTATATGATGGAAAAGTACTGAATTTCTCCTCCCCGAAGGATGCCATGGATCACGGATTTGCTCTGATTACAGAGGAAAGAAAAGCCAATGGTCTGTTCCTGAAGGGCGATATTACATTCAATACTACCATTGCGAATATGAAACATTATAAGAGCGGAATCGCATTGTCGCATGACAAGATGGTGCGTGCAACGGCTGAAGAAATCAAGATCATGCATACAAAATGTATGGGACCGGATGATATGATCGCCAACCTTTCCGGTGGTAATCAGCAGAAGGTTATCTTTGGTAAATGGCTGGAACGTTCACCGAGCGTATTCATGATGGATGACCCGACACGAGGAATCGATGTTGGAGCAAAATATGAAATCTATGAACTGATTATCAATATGGCGAAACAGGGAAAAACAATCATCGTTGTTTCTTCCGAAATGCCGGAGATTCTTGGTATTACCAACCGAATCGGTGTTATGTCTAACGGACGTCTGGCCGGAATCGTAAATACCAAAGAAACAAACCAGGAAGAATTATTGAGACTCAGTGCTAAATACCTGTAACAGGAGGAAAATTGGAAATGGCAGAAAACAGCGTTATTATTTCGTCGGAAGAAGAAGCAAAGCTTTTGAAGCCGATCGATGAATATGTGGAAGAAATCCAGGAAAAAAATCGATGCATTACGTGCAGACGGCTTTGACAAAGTGAGCGATCTGAAAAAACAGATCGCGATCGCAAAAGAAAACAAGAACTTATCCGCAACACAGAGAGATAAGATCATTGAAAACAGCAAAAAAGAGCTGGAAAATGCAAAAAAAGTAGAAGCAGACAACAAAGAAGAAATCAAAAAGCTGATCGCAGAGGCAGAAAGCTATCTGGCCGCGCATTACAAAAAGGATTATTACGACGTAGTAAACAAAAGCTGCAAAGCTGCAAAAGCAGAAGAAAACAGCAGATATGAGAAGGTCAAAGCAGATCTAAAGAGCGAGCATCAGAAAAAGGTTGCTTCTCTGAAGGATGCAGAAGAGATTAAGGCTGAGAAATATGTGCTCAAAAATAAATTGTTTGATGCACAGATGGCTCACGAATCGAAGCTTCAGGAGATCAAGGACAGAAGACATGAAGCATTCATGCATAAATATCACCTGATCGACCTGTTGCGGGCTTCCAAATTTACATTCCCGCAGCAGAGAATACAGAAACTGGAAAATTACAGATATACCTTCGATTTATCTCAGTTCCTGTACAAAAACGGTCTGTATATCGTAATCATTCTGATCTTCATCGCACTGTGTATCATCACACCGATCGTTAAAAATACACAGCTGCTGACTGTTACCAACATCCTGAATATCTTACAGCAGGCATCCCCGCGTATGTTCCTTGCACTTGGTGTTGCCGGTCTGATCCTGTTAACAGGTACCGACCTTTCCGTGGGACGTATGGTTGGTATGGGTATGGTTACAGCAACCATCATCATGCATAACGGAATCAATACAGGTGCTGTATTCGGACATGTATTTGACTTCTCCGCTATGCCTGCTACAGCGAAAGCACTGTTTGCACTGTTAATGTGTGTAATCCTTACGACAGCATTTGCCATGATTGCCGGATTCTTCATGGCGAGATTCAAAATGCATCCGTTTATCTCTACCATGGCGAACATGCTGATCATCTTCGGTCTGGTTACCTATGCGACCAAGGGTGTATCCTTCGGTGCGATTGATTCTGCCATCCCGAATACTTTCATTCCGCAGATCGGAAAATTCCCGACCATCATTCTGTGGGCTGTTGCAGCAGTTGCCATTGTATGGTTTATCTGGAACAAAACAACTTTTGGCAAAAACCTGTATGCGGTAGGTGGAAACCCGGAAGCGGCAGCAGTATCCGGTATCTCTGTATTTAAAGTAACAATGGGAGCATTTATGCTGGCAGGTATCCTGTATGGCTTCGGTTCCTGGCTGGAATGTAACCGTATGGTTGGTTCCGGTAGTGCAGCTTACGGACAGGGATGGGATATGGATGCCATCGCAGCCTGCGTAGTTGGTGGTGTATCCTTTACCGGTGGTATCGGTAAGATCTCCGGAGTTGTAACCGGTGTACTGATCTTTACCTCCCTGACATATGCCCTGACGATTCTGGGTATTGATACCAACCTTCAGTTCATCTTCGAAGGTATCATTATTCTGGCAGCTGTAACACTTGACTGTCTGAAATATGTACAGAAAAAATTAATGAAAGATTCATAAACAGATAGAATATAAGACAGCCCGGTCGTCCGATGGATGACTAGGGCGGTCTTTTATTCTGTTCTGGCAAAAATTTTTGTAACTATTCATTCAGCAGAGAGCAATCTTCTGCTATAATGAAGGAACAACAACGTACTCCGGAAAACAGGGGGATAAGAATGGAACAATATAAAGTGATTCTTGTCGATGATGAAGTAGAGGTCATCGATGTTATGAAAAAAAAGGATCCATTGGAATGATCTGGGATTTGACGTAGTGGGAAGTGCCACCAACGGCGTGAAGGCTTTGGAGCTGGTGGAAAAGCTTCAGCCTGATGTGGTGCTGACGGACATTAAGATGCCTTATATGGATGGACTGGAGCTGGCAAGAAAGCTGAACCAGGACTATCCCAATATTTACATTATGCTTTGCACCGGTTTTGATGAATTCGAATATGCAAAAGAGGCCGTCCATCTGGAAATTAAGGAATATATGCTGAAACCCATCAGCGCCACCGAGCTGTCAGAAAGCCTGATGAAGCTGAAAGCCACACTGGACAGGGAACGGGAAGAAAAGTTAAATGTAAAAAAAGCTGGAAGACTATTTCCAGGAGGTATTACCAAAGCTGCAGTCCAATTTCTTCATTTCCCTGATTGAAGGAAGAGTCAGAGAAGAGGAATATGAACGATTCCTTTTGGATTATCAGGTGGATATGAAGGGACCTTTGTTTTGCTGTATTATCTTTCATACCTCGGAAAATGATGTGCCGGATGGGATGAATCCCTTATTATTATCCATGTCCGTGGAACGGGAGATCAAACAGCGGCTGATGGAGAACTGTAATTGCCAGGAATTCATCTATATGGGTAATACCATTCTGATTATGGAACTCCATTCAGAAGATGAGATAGCTCAATTGACGGACAAGTGTGACCGGTTCTGCCGCTGGGCATGGAGAATTATGGGGGCGGCGGTTACCGCAGGGGTCGGAACCGTCTGCAACAATCTGTACGATATCAGTATTTCCTACGAGGGAGCCAGAGAGGCGGTATCCTACCGTGTCCTGTACGGAACGAAACGAGCCATCAATATCGCAGAGATCGTTCCCAAAGAGTCAAAAAAAGGCGGTTCCCTTAGAAGAAACAAAGATGCAGGAGCTGTTTCGTGCCATCCATGTAGGGGATCAGGAAAAGATCCGGAAAGAAGCCATCAAAGAGACAGAAAAGCTCCATAAGAATGCAGCCACCATCAGCCAGTACAATCTGGCCACCATGGAGATTGTCAGCGGCTTTTTCAAATTTTGTGCCAATAATTCCATGGATTTCAATGAAATTTCCGGAAATGTACAGAATCTTTACGAAAGAGTGACTCAGCTGGATGAAAGCTCTATGACAAACTGGATCATCAATATGTCTATGGCGATCAGCGAAAAACTGAGAAGTACCAGAAACAGTACCTCCAGACGGATCATCACCGATGCGCAGAACATCGTAAAAGACAGATATATGGAACCGGCGCTCTCGCTGGATGATGTGTGCGCAGATCTTGGGGTGTCCAATTCTTACTTTCGTCCATCTTTAAAAAGGGAAACCGGTCAGTCCTTCGTCTCCTATCTTACGGATTACCGAATGGACAGGGCAGAAGAAATGGTGCTGAACACCGATGCAAAAAAGCTATAAGATCGCAGAAAAAGTGGGATATCAGGATGCGAACTACTTCAGCTATGTATTCAAAAAGAAATTCGGTGATTTCCCCTTCCAAATACAGAGCTTCCGGAAAAATAAAAAGGATGGAAAGTAGAAAGAGCAAAGACAGAAAAGAGCAAGACAGAAAAAGGTGTGCAACAGGTAGAAAAGAGGGAACAGGTGAAAGGGAAAATACATGAAAGATAGAAAAAGAAAGCCGGATTCCCGGAAGAATATCGCACTTAACATACAGTCGATTATCCTGTCTGTCCTTATGGCGATTTCACTGGTTACGATCATTGTAATGGGATTGCTGCTTTACCATCGATTCAAGCTGGCATTGGAAAAAAACAGCAGTGGACAACACGGAAGCTACTGTAGAGGCTACCGTGGACCGGTTAGATGCAGACCTGCTGGATATCCGGCAGATTATAAACGGGGCAAACTACAACGTGGTCCAGCAGTTTGATATATCCAGCGGGGAATTCTCGGAGCAGTTCAGTCTGCTCTATGAGACCAACTCCGATAAGATCCAGAGCCTGGCTTTGTATGACCCCAAAGGAAATCTGATTGCATCGGAGCCGGTGGCGGCAGAAAAGAAAAATGTGAAGGTGCAGACGCAGGAATGGTATAAAAATGCGGAAGATGCCATTGAAAATATACACTTTTCCACACCGCATATCCAGGAGCTGTTTGAGGACGGCTCTTATCGGTACCAATGGGTAGTTTCCCTGAGCAGGTATGTAGATGTCAACAAGGGAGAGACACCGGAAACCGGTATTCTTTTACTGGATATGAAATATTCTGTGATCAGGGACGTGATGAAGCAGATCAATGACTGTTCCGGCGGAATCTACTATTATCTGACCAGTCAGGACGGAGAGATGATCTATCATCCACGGGGAACGGAGTTAAACCGCGGATTATTTGAAGAAAACAGTCTGGACGCGGCAAAATACGAGGACGGAACCTACGAGATCCGTTCCGGCGGTCAGAACGAGACCGTGATCGTCGGCAGCGTAGCCTATACAGGCTGGAAAATGATCGGTGTTGTGCCGGAGAGTGTGCAGGCGGCAAACTACAAGAACTTCCGTTACTATGTATTTGCTACTGTTCTGGTTCTTATGGTCATGCTTTTGGAGGGAAACCAGCTGGTTTCCCGGAAGATATCCAAACCGATCCGGGAGCTGGATGCTTCCGTCAAGGCCCACGAGGCAGGAGGAAAACCGGATATCTATATCGGCGGCTCCTCGGAGATCCGCCATCTGGGACATTCTGTGCAGAAGTCCTATGAACAGATCGAAAAACCTGATGGACGAGATCATCCGGCAGCAAAATGAACGAAGAAAAAGTGAACTGGATGCCCTGCAAAGCCAGATCAACCCCCATTTTCTGTATAATACACTGGAATCCATCACGTGGATGGTGGAAGCCCAGGAAAATGAAGCAGCGGTTCGTATGATTTCTGAACTGGCAAAATTACTTCGTGTCAGTCTATCCCGCGGTAAGACCATCATTCCCATTAAGGATGAGCTGCAGCACAGCAGAAGCTATATGAATATCCAGCTGGCCCGGTACAAAGAGCGGTTTAAAACAGAATTCCGAATCGAGGAAGAGATCGAAAACTGCTGCATCGTAAAGCTGGTGATCCAGCCCATCCTGGAAAATGCCATCTATTATGGCGTTGGCAATATGGATGAGGATGATGGCGGCATGATCATCGTCAGCGGAAAAAAGAAAGACGAGGACATTCTGATCACCATCGAAGACAATGGGATGGGCATGCGGGAAGAAGTCCTGGAAAATATTCTGACGGATAACAGCAAGGTTCCGAAGCATGGTTCCGGTGTGGGCGTAATCAATGTGCATTCCAGAATCCGGCTGATGTTTGGCGAAGAATACGGACTTTCCATAGAAAGCGAACCGGACGAAGGAACAAGGGTTACGATCCGTATTCCGGCAATCCCATATACACCGGAAAACGCAGAAGCATTGGAATTACAAAAATACATACAGAGGAGACCGGGCGGATGAAAAAGAACAGAATGAAATTTCTTATAATTGAGTTTCTTTTGCTGCTGCTGGCAGTATTCTTTGTATGGAAGATTTTCGATCAGAACGTAGCAGAGCCCCGGATTGCGGTGATTCTTCCGGAGTCCGGTGACAAACGCTGGGATGCCCTGATCAAGGGAATGAAGCAGGCTGCGGCAGAGAACAACGTTCATATGATCATCTGCAATACGGAAGAGATCGACGGGCCGGAGGCGGAAAGAGAATTTATCAGGGAACAGAAGGACAACGATATTGATGGCTTTATCATATATCCGGCACCCGGTCATGAGACGGAAAATATGCTGAAAAAAGAGTGTGGAAAGAAACCGTATCTGCTGATTGCAGATGGTCTGGCGGTAAAAGAAGGGGAAACTGCCAGTCCCACGATCCAGCCGGATTACCGGGAGATCGGAAGATGGCTGGGAGAACGGCTGAGAACAAAAAAGCAGAAGATCGGAATTATCGCCGACTGGAAAATGTCCGAGGCTGTACAGGCGGAGATTTGTGGATTGAACGAGGCGCTGGAAGGCAGCGAAAGCAAGATCAGCTGGTGTATTTACCGGAGAAAAGAACAGGACATTGTGGAGCGGATGAAGAAGGAAACAGAGGCGGATGCTCTTGTCATCCTGGATGCAGGAATATTGGAAGAGTTTGGAGAGCAGGCAGAAAATGGAACATACGAGGGCGCGGAGCTCTATGGAGTGGGTTACAGTCTGAAGACAATTGCACTTCTGGATAACGGAAACATTCAGGGGCTGGCTGTGCCGGACGGATATGAAATCGGCTATAAAAGTGTGGAAGAAATAACCAAAAGGATCGAGCACAGGTCTTATAAAATGCAAGGATATATAACCGAATATCAGGTACTTGGCAAGGAAAATTTCTCTATGGACGAAGATTTAGAAAGGTTTTTATATTCCTATGAATAAAAAGAAAAGAAGGGTGGCAGTATTATTATCTGCCACGATAGGGAGTGCGGTGCTTGTGCTGTCGGGGTGTTCCGGCAAGTCGGACCAGACAGAGAAAACCCTGCGGGTCGGAGTGATAACCTACACTCAGGATGATCCTTTTATCAATGGATTGACGGATGAACTGAAGGCGCAGCTGAAAGCCATGGAAAACAAAGAACGAAGGATTATCGTATCGACAAAAAGCGGAAACGACGATCAGCAGGAACAGAACGAAAAGGTGGAAGAGATGATTGATGCCGGCTGTGATGTGCTCTGTATCAATCTTGTGGACCGGACAGCTCCGTCCCGGATCATCCGAATGGCAAGGAATGAAGACATTCCTGTGATCCTTTTTTAACAGGGAACCGGTAAGGGAAGACCTGATGCAGTGGGAAAAGCTGTATTATGTGGGCTGTGATGCAGAACAGTCCGGGATTATGCAGGGCGAGATTGCAGAAGAATACATCAAGAGCCATCCGGAAGTCGATAAAAATCAGGATGGAAAGATCCAATACGTGCTTCTGGAAGGAGAAGCAGGCCATCAGGATGCCATCAGCAGAACAGAGTATTCCGTAAAGACACTGATGAAGAATGATGTTATACTGGAAAAGCTAAGCTATCAGTTAGCGGACTGGAACCGGGGACAGGCGGAAAACCGCATGAACCGTCTGATCAGCCAGTACGGAAAAAAGATTGAACTTGTTATGTCCAACAACGATGAGATGGCACTTGGGGCTGTGGAGGCCTATCGGAAAGCAGGCTATGTCCGTGAAGAATGGCCGGTGATCTTCGGAATTGATGGCCTGGAAGAGGCTCTGGAAGCCGTAAAGGCAGGAGAGATGCAGGGCAGCATCCTAAATGACAGAGTGGATCAGGCAAAGAAAATGGCGAAAATGGCAGTGGAGCTGTTCGAGGGAGAGGAATTTGACCAGGAAAGCCTGAAAGAAGGCCGGTATTATTTTTCAGAATATCAGAAGGTAGACGGCAGCAACATCGATGAGTACCTGAACGCAGAAGAGACGATTTCCCACTCCGGAATGTAAGCAGGAAGACTGCGTTTGCAGGCAGAAAGAGTAAGTAAAGACGTGTCTTTATTTTAAACCAATCAAGCAAGCAGCGAAGCGGATTGCGAATATCCGCCTGACAGAATGAGGAAAAACAGATGGAACATACATGGACCAAAGATTTTTATCAGGAGACAGATCCGGCGAAACGGCAGCAGATCTTAAAAGAACATATCGGAGAGGAGGAAGCCTGGGAAGAAGAATACCGGGCTCGGCTCTGGACGGTCCGATACGGACAACGCAGGCTCCAGAAGGATGAATTTGTCAAATGCCTGATGGAACTGAAGTATCTGGCGGAAGGAACCTCCCTGGATCTGGGAGGCGACAGAAGAAAGACGGGAGCCCGGATTCTCTCCACGTTGTGCCTGGCGGAAGCCATGCAGTCAGATGAGGGATACCAGAAAATTCTTGCAGATGAACTGTACAATGTATTCCTGAAATTTATTCAGGTCAGCAGAGGAGGCAGAGGATTTACCTCTCTGGTATTCGGCATGGGACAATTGTCCGAAGAAGGAATCGCGAAAAAAACTCGCCGAACAGATCAGTGTGATCGCGTTCAAGGCACCACGCCTGCTTCACATGGAAAAAAGAATTCACCCTGCTCCGGGAAGCCGCCCTCCGGGCATATCGGCAGGAGTATCCGAACAGGGAGCATTTTCTGAATAAATATTGAGGTTATTGCAGTAATGTCTGAAAAGTGACCGGGCGGAAAGAGAAAGGAGAATAAAATGGAATACAGAAAATTTGACAATGTTATAGTAGCAAGGATTGACAAAGACGAGGAAATATTGGAGCAGCTGAGGGTAATTGCCATAAAGGAGAATATAAAGCTTGCCAGTGTCCAGGCTCTTGGAGCGATCAATGATTTCACAGTCGGAGTATACAAGACAGACGAAAAGGAAATATTATTCAAAACAGCTTCCAGGGGTATTATGAAATTACATCACTGACAGGTACAATCAATACAATGGATGGAGAATACTATGCACATCTTCATATGAGTGCCGGAAATCAGAAGGGCGAGGTGTTTGGAGGACATCTGAACAGAGCGATTGTCAGTGCAACCTGTGAGCTGGTCATCACGGTAATTGACGGAAGAGTGGACAGAGTTCATGATGAGGAAACCGGACTTAATATTTTTAAGTTTAACTGAAGCTGCAAAGCAGCTATTCGGTTATGAGCAAGTAGCGAAGCGGATTGCGAATATCCGCTTGACTTAAAAGCCTGAGAGGAAATAGTGAGAAGCAACATCGGGATGCAGCGTAAGCGAAATCGAGATGTGATCTGAAGAGATAATACAATTTACGAAAAAAGTGGATTTTCCACATAAATACCTGAACTGGAGGTGTAGGGGCTATGATAAAAGAACATTATTCGATCCTG
>ENA-OQHD01000439-OQHD01000439.1-human-gut-metagenome-genome-assembly--contig:-NODE-439-length-15357-cov-2.678529_pt1 | contig 15357 bp, 21 predicted proteins | sample MGYA00242560_ERZ504711 | MGnify/ENA primary metagenome ERZ504711 (study PRJEB26092, sample SAMD00036198) | human gut metagenome | host: Homo sapiens | study: EMG produced TPA metagenomics assembly of...
AAGACGACTGCTGTAACCTCCGTAACTGATAAAATGGAAGTGTAACTCCTGTGGTAGGGATCAGACCGGTCACGACTGCAATATTTAAGATCACCTGCAGAGCAATATGCGAAAAGATGCCCCGCTGCGATCAGAGATCCATAAAAGATCCGGTGCATTTCTTGCAATAAACATCAGCCGGTAAAGCATGAAATCCAAACAGACAGAGGATCAGGATCGCTCCGAATACTCCCAGTTCTTCGCAGATCACCGTCAGGATCATATCATTCTGTGCCTCCGGGATCGCACTTAATTTCTGGGTACTGTTCCCGAGACCTTTCCCGAAAAACTCCACCTGATCCGATTGCATATAAGCCCTGAAGGAACTGATAACTGTCCTTGTCTGAATTTGCTTCCGGATTCAGCCATGCAATGATCCTCCGCATACGGAAATCCGTACTCGTTGCCATATCACTGATCTGTATTTTCAGATAAACTACCACAATAACTGCCAGAACCAATACCACACATGCAAAAACGACAAACCGTTTTGTCTTTGGATGTACTAAAAACAGGAGCAGAACCGTGATCGCCATGACAATGATCGCTGTACTCAGATTATCCGTAAGCACAAAGACACCGCCTGCAGCCACAACCCCATAAGCCCCGATCTTAAGCCAGCCCCTGATGCCGTAAGCTTTTTTCCATATTCACACAATTTATATGAAATGAAAAGGATCACTGCGATCTTCGTCACCTCTGCCGGCTGAAAGGACATATTTCCAGGCAACTGGATCCATCTCCTTGCACCGTTGAGTTCCATTCCCAAAGGAGTCTTTACCAGTGCCATCAGAACCATTGCCACCAGAAAAATTCTCCGTGTGAAATGCAGCATAAATATGATAATCTATCTTCGATACAGCAAGCATGATCAGAATCCCCACTGCCCCGATGATCGCCTGCTTCGTAAAATAGAACATATCATTTCCGTTCTCAACCTGTGCGGTATATGCACTTGTACTGTACAGCATGATCAGTCCAAAACACATCAGGAAAATGATCACCAGTAAAAGATCATAGTCAAAGTACTTCGTTCCATTCTTTTTTTTGCCTTCTTTTTTTGCTCATCTTGCTGTATGATTGCACTTAAGCTGCTTTCCTGCTGCCTGCTGCGTGATCTCTGTCCGGAGCGGTTCTGCGGTGCGGGTGTTCTTGATACTGCTCTTCTGTATTCCAGTTCACGCTCATACGCTTCCCGGTAATTTTTCTGCCCCCGCTGCGTTCTTCGCTCCGCTCTCTCTGCTCTTTGCGGATTCACCGGCTGCATCGGCTGCGTATCCCCAAGATTTCTTCTTTTATTCCCCATCTTGACCTGCCTTTTGTCCTATCTTGTATGCATGGCAGGATGTACCGGCTTACCATGTCCGAAATATCTGTCATACCATACAAGGAAAATGTAAACTGTCCAGATCTTACGGCTGTTATCGGTCTTTTCATTGCTGTTCTTTCCTGCCTTATGATCATCCAGCATTTTAATCAGTAACTTTGTATCAAAAATTTCTTTGCAGCATCCGTCTGAAACATCTCTTTTACCCGTGAATAATAACGATCTTCTTTCAGCCATACACGGATCGGAATCGGGAATCCGAGTTTCTTCTTTTCGGCAGTCTTGCTACGGATATTTCTTTCTGCTGCCGCTCTTAAAGCTACTTTTGTCTGCGGAGCACGAACCTTATAGTCCAACGGCAATGTCTCTGCAAGTTCCAGCACCTTCTTATCAAGGAACGGAACTCTTACTTCCAGGGAATTTGCCATTCCCATCTTATCTCCCTTCATGAGGATATCATGTACCAGCCATAAATGAAGATCTACATACTGCATCTTTGTGACCGGATCCTTTCCTTTCACTCTGTCATATAAAGGCTTCGTGATCTTCTGAATGCCCGGTTTACAGCCGTTTTTCAGGATCTTATTCGCTTCACGCTCTGTAAAAATATTCGTTGCATTGGCAAAATATCTTTCTTCCAGTGTCTTGCCATGACGCATCAGGAAACCTCTTCCTTTCATTCCACGAGGCAGGCAGCGTTCTGCAAATGCTCCAAGGAACCGACGGATCGGCATTGGGATCTTATTAAAAGACGTATGCTCCAATGGCTCACAGTAAATATTATACCCTCCAAATCAGTTCGTCCGATCCCTCTCCTGAAAGAACAACCTTTACTTTTTTCGGATGCCTCTTCACTTAAAAATGTACAGTGCAATCGCTGCCGGATCAGCCACCGGCTCATCCATATAGTACTGAATATCAGACAGTCTGTCCCAGTACTCTTCCGGTGTGATCACTTTTGCATCATTCTTCATATTAATGCTTGCGGCAAATTCCTTTGCATCCTGGATCTCACTGTATTTTCCTTCATCAAATCCTACTGTAAAAGTACGATCCACCTGTCCCAGATAAGTCAGATAACTGGAATCTACTCCGCTCGACAGATAGGAGGCAACCTCTACATCACTGATCTTATGCATGGCAACCGATTCTTTCATAACCGCTTCCACATCATCCACGATCTCTTCAAAAGATTTTTCTGTATCCCCTGTAAAATTCGGTTCAAAATAACGGGTAATGTTCAGTTCACCATTCTCATAAGTAAAATAATGTCCCGGCTGTAGACAGAACACCCCTTTGAAAAAATGTCTCATTTGTAGGGACAAACTGGAAAGAAAGATAATTTCCAAGTGCATCCTCATTAAATACCTTGTCAAATTTCGGATGCTCCATAAACGCCTTGATCTCAGATGCAAACATCAGCGTTCCATTCATCTGTGCATAATACAGCGGTTTGATTCCGAAAATATCCCTTGCTGCAAATAATTTCTTTTTCCTGGTATCCCAGATGGCAAAGGCATACATCCCACGCAGTCTTTCCACCAGACTTTCTCCCCACTCCTCATAGCCATGGATCAATGTCTCAGAATCTGTATTTGATACAAAAGTATGTCCCGCTTCCTGAAGTTCTTTCTTCAGCTCCTGATAATTATAAATCTCTCCATTAAATACAAGAACCATGCTTTTGTCTTCATTATAAAGAGGCTGATCGCCTACTGAGGAAAGATCAATGATACTCAGACGTCTGAATCCAAGTGCAGCATCCTCATCTACATATTTTCCCTCGCTGTCCGGTCCACGGTGTATGATGGTATTCATCATATTAACAAGTACCTGTTCTCTGTCATCAACATTACCGACAAATCCTGCAAATCCACACATATACTATCCGCTCCTTTTATAATTTCTCTTTTTCATTAAGTTCGGGGAATTTCCTTTTTAATTGAAAAATACTGTGAGCGTTCAAGTTTCACAGTATCCCCATCGATAACTCTATTAAATTCCAGTCTTTCAGGCAAAACGCTTCCTCTTTTCTGAACCGTCCTGCCCTGTCCGTTGCACTCGGGGTGACAGGATTCGAACCTGCGACCTCACGGCCCCCAGCCGTGCACTCTAACCAAACTGAGCCACACCCCGTCAACTCGTACATTATAAATGATTTATATTCAAATGTAAAGAGGACACTTTCTCACATTTCGTTTAAAATTCCATACAATAATTCTGTAGATACCAGGAAAGGAGTTTTTTCATTGCCAATTTATCAGAATCAAATAAACCAGCACCGTTCCTGTCAGTCCGGACATAGCTGCAACTGCCGCCGTCCTGTCCCGGAACCCGGCAATCAGCCTGTCTGTCAGAAAATCCAGCCTGTACCGGCGAAACCTGACTGTGGCTGCGGTATAAAAGATCCTCTGGAAGATCTTCCGATTGCAATGGCTTATGTTCCATGGCAGCGTTGGAGAGATCTTTACGATTCCAACAAAGGATTCCACCGTGGCACGATTTTCCGGGACCTTGATAAGTCATTTTGTGGAAAAGGAGGCGTATGTCAGTGACCTGTCAGAAAATGAATCGCAGAGAACTTTAAATTATATCAATGAGATCAGCTTTGCCGTAGATGACACAAAATTATTTCTGGATACACATCCATGGGATCAGAATGCACTCCTCTTTTTTAATGAATGCAGCCGAAAGCGGAATGAAGCATTACGGGAATATGCTTCTGCCTATGGTCCGCTTACGATCGATACTGCAACTGCCTGTGAGTCTGATTACTGGTCCTGGATCAATGAGCCATGGCCATGGCAGGAAGGAGGCTGCTGAATATGTGGAATTATGAAAAAAATGATTACAGTACCCTGTCAGGATTACACAGACTAATCCCCGTCTTGCACAGGTTATTATCAGCCAGTTTGGCGGTCCTGACGGGGAACTGGGTGCATCTATGCGGTATTTATCCCAAAGGTATACCATGCCATATAAAGAAGTTACCGGAATACTGACCGATATTGGAACAGAAGAGCTTGCCCACCTTGAGATCGTCTGTGCGATTGTCCACCAGTTGACCCGCAATCTTTCCCCTGAGGAGATCGAACATTCCGGATTTGCTCCCTATTATGTGGATCACACTCTTGCTCTCTGGCCACAGTCTGCAGGAGGTGTCCCCTGGAGTGCAACAACATTTCAGTCAAAAGGGGATCCGATCACCGATCTCCATGAAGATCTCAGTGCTGAACAGAAAGCACGCACTACCTATGATAATATTCTCCGGCTGATCAAAGATCCTGAAGTCTGTGATCCGATCCGTTTCTTAAGGGAACGGGAGATCGTACATTACCAAAGATTCGGTGAAAGTCTCCGCATTGTTCAGGAAAAACCTGGACAGTAAGAAGTTTTTATGCTGTCAATCCTGAATTTGACCGGTAATTCTGTCCGGCACTGATGAGCAAAAAAGGCTGACACTCTGCGATTCTTGCTCGTAAAAGTGTCAGCCTCTTTGCATATTATAACACAAACTCAGCTTTTATGCTTTTTATTTACTTGTCTGCTTTGCTCCTAAAGTAACATTCACACTCTGCTCCTGATACTCTCCATTGCTCTGTGGTACCTGGATCGTAAGCTCTACTTCATCACCTTTTGCATAATACTGCAGTTGTTCCTGAAGATCATCCTTGCTTGAAACCGTTGTTCCGTTGATTCCTGTAATGATGCATCCCCTTGTCATGCCTGCTTTTTCTGCTCCGCCACCTTTAGTAACTTCTGATACATATACACCTTCTGGCATATTCAACTGCTGGGAATACTCTGTAGAAACGCTCATTCCCTTGATTCCGATTGCTCCCTGATCTGCTTCGGCAACTTTTGTCTTTGTCTCCTGGTTCATCAGGTTCTCGATCAGATCTGATACATCACTGATCGGGATCGCATATCCAACACCCTCAACAGAATCTCCTACCAGCTTGGATGAATTAATTCCAATTACTTCACCACTGGCATTGACAAGAGCTCCGCCACTATTTCCAGGATTGATCGCTGCATCTGTCTGAATCAGTTTCACACTGCTCTCTGTCGTTTCTCCGGTTGTCTGGTCTGTCTCTGATACAGAACGGTTCAAAGCACTGATGACTCCTGTTGTAACTGACTGTCCATATCCAAGTGCATTTCCGATCGCGATCGCCGGTTCTCCCACTTTCAGCTCTGTAGAATCACCAAGCGTTGCAACTGAGATAGCCTTCTTCGTATCTTCAGAAATAGAATCCAGCGGAACTGCAACCACAGCAACATCATATTCTGAATCCGTTCCTTTAATATTTGCTTCAACACTGTTGCCATCTGCAAAGGTAACTGTCAGTGTATCACTTCCGGCAACCACATGGTTATTTGTCACAACCAGAAGTTCTGAATCATTCTGTGAAATGATGATTCCTGTACCGGCACTTTCACTTTCCTGCTTGGAAGTTCCTCCGAAATAGTTCTGAACCTCCTGCACACTCATATTCGTAATAGAAACGATGGATGGCATTACATTTTCCACCACACTGGATACATCTGATGTGACCACACTGGATGTCTTCGTCAGTGATGCATTACTGGTAACTGCACTGGTCGATGTAGTACTGGTACTTTTCTGCGTTGTTCCGAGCTTCAGTACTTTCGTTCCCACATAATTAGTAGTAAGGAATGTAGCACTTGATACAACTCCGAACATCAGTGCCAGTCCTGTTACCGCAACAGCCTTCGGCACTTTTTTTATGCTCCTTTTTTCATTTTTTGGTGTCATTTCCATCATCACCCTGTCCATTATTATAAAATGTCGTACCGTTTGATGTATTTCCTTCTGTCTCATTTGGATTATAATAACTATACTGATTATCCATGATTCATACCCGCTTTCTCTTATATTTATTTTGTATTTCTTTTATGGTTATATAGTAATAAAGGATTGTGATGAAAGTGTGTTCATTTGATTAACAAATGTTGAAAGCAGGCACATTATGATCAATTTCATAATATGCCTGCCTCTCTTTTCCTTACAGATCTACAAAATCCACATCATATTCCGGGTTTTTTCTGCCTCTTCGTGGTCTCTTAAAAATTTCTTGTATCTCCTTTTAAAGGATCTGCCTTCTCATCTTCTTCTATCTCGCTGTCATCATATTCGTCGTATTCATCGTCATACTCGTCTTCATACTCATCGTCGTATTCATCGTCATACTCATCATCGTCTTCGTCTTCATACTCATCATCGTCTTCGTCTTCATATTCATCGTCGTACTCGTCTTCGTACTCATCGTCGTATTCATCGTCATACTCGTCTTCATACTCATCGTCCGGCTCTTTCTCTGCCTTGCGGTTTTTTTTGCTTCTTTGCCGGCTTTTCTTCTTCCTCTTCAAACGGGATATCGTACTCATCATAAAGATCATCCAGTTCCTGATTTCTGTGAACAAGCTTGATTGCAAAAATGATCATGAGGATCAGAAGAATCAGAACAAATGCTCCTGCTGCGATCAGGACAAATAAAGTATGATCTGCGATAAAATTTCCTATTTTAGAAAGAGCTGACTCATTCGTCTTCTCTTTTACCTGCTCTGTCGGTGTCTCAACCGCCTGATAAGTTCCATCTGATGAATCATACTGATAAAATCCTTTTTCTCCGGTTCTTGTATTTAAAGCATACATCAGATCATACCGGTCATTCTCCGGATCAGCCCAGTAAGGATAACTCTGGTCTCCAACTGTCAGTTCTCCCTGCTGATAAGAAGACGGAAGCGATACATCTCCTGTATCACTCAGAAGAATGATCGAGGTACTGTCTGAAATCTGAATCTCCGTATACGGTAAAAATGTAGCATCCTCTTCATTATAAAGGAAAAACTTTCCTGTTCCCGCAGAATCTACAAGATATCCGATACATACACCTGCACCATTCTTCGCAAATTTTCTTTCTTCACCATTGAATGTAAGCTTTGTTTCTGTATATCCCTCCGGAAGATCTGCTGCAGTAAATGCCTCTGAGAAGAGATAATCTGTCCCGTTTACTGAAACTGTGATATTGGTTGTCTCTCCGGCAACGGGAGTCCCTCCCTCTGCCGCAGTTGTCGTAATCTCTGTACTGCCATCATCGCCTGCTGCTACTTTTACTGCGGAAGAACCTTCTGCCAGTGTCAGTGTCTCGTCATTGTAAAGATACGCTTTGGAGCTTTGAACACTGATCGTTGTATCTCCGGCTTTCAGTGCTTTAAACTGAAGTGTCGTACGCAGTTCATTCTCAGAACCTGTTCCACTGCCTGAGTAAGTCAGATTCCCTGAGCCATCTGCCTGAACACCATCACCACTGACAAATTCAAGAGCAGATGTATCATAGCTCATTGTGATATCTGCATCTCCGATCGCATCTCCTCCGGTCTTTACAACCAGGCTTACATCTACCGTTTCTCCTACCTTTGTCTCCGGGTCTGAGAACATCAGTTGTCCCTGTGCAGCACTGACAATCGTGCCAAACATTGGTACTGTAAGGCAGACCGATAAAATCATCGCTGCTGCTTTTTTCATCATCTTCATGTAACTACCCCTTTGTTCATATTAGATTTAAGTCATTATCTCTTATCATACACGGATTTTTCTATAATTGTCCACCATTTTCACCAGTTCCACTGCTGTCTCCACTGCTGTCTCCCGGATCGGTTTCACCGGTATCTGCTCCCGGATTTCCATCACCGGTTCCACTGTCTGTTCCGGGATCAGTTCCACTATTTCCATTATCTGACGGCTGATCCGGTACTGTCGGCTCATAGTCATCAGGAGCCGATGGCTGTGGTTCATTATAGGTCCGATCCTGCGTCCCTCCCGTGGATGATGAATCACTTTTCCCGATGAATTTCCTGAATCCTGTGCATTTCCACCTGTGCCGACCCTCGCAGCAATTTTTTCACTGATACTGTTCACTTTAGAAGACGGACTGTAATCATTTACCCCATATAGAAATTGATGAAGTGCAGATACATTCGATGTCAGATCTTCCGGGATTACAATACTTCCAAGTCCTGATATCGTATCAGTCGATTTATCCTGTGGGAATCCCATATTACCGGATAATTGATACTCCGTATAAGCCTGGGCATAATAAAGGATATCAGAAAGTGTAAAATTGGTTGCAACCTGTGGAAATACCTTGTCGATGATCGCATTCAAAGTCATAAGATCCGCATTTTTTGGCCTTTTCTACGATTTTTTACAATAACCAGATGCTGTCGCTCTGTTCTTGTAAAGTCACCACCGGCTGTCGACCGGATTCTTGCATAAGTCGTTGCCTGAACTCCGTCTAATAACTGAAGTCCTGCAGTTTCTACCCGGTGTGCCTCTTTTCCTGCAGAGTCTGCAGTTTCCTGAACAAACTTGTTGAGATACTGGATCTCTTCCTCTTTGATCTCGATCTCCACTCCGCCAGCAGATCAATCGCATCTGCAATGGCACCGAAATCTACGGTCACATATTTCTGGATATCAAGATCTAGATTCAAATTCAGCATATTGACAGCCTGCGTTGTCCTCCATAACTGTAAGCAGCATTACATTTCTGAAGAGTTCCGTCAGAAAGATCCAGCAGTGTATCCCGGTAAACTGATATCATCTTTACTTCCTTCGTCTCATTATTCAGACTGGCTACAATAATACAGTCCGTGCGGTTTCCCTTTCCAAGATTTCCATCACGGGAATCCACACCAAAGAGGGCGATATTGGTATAACCTTTTCCCAGATTGATCTCCCCGTTCTTCTCCTGAACTTCCTCATTGATAATCAGATCCTTTGCCTCAATATCCTGCGTCTGGATCTTTCCCCACTTTGCTGCGACATAAATTGCTGCCGCAGAAAAATGTACAGATCAGCACCCCTACGGTGCAGAGCAGGACCCGCTGCCACATTTTCAACTTCATAAACCAGTTCTTATTTTTTTCTTTCGCTGCCGCTGCACGCCTTCTACCGCGTCTTCTCACTTCTCTGCCCATAAGAAGCACCTCTCTTTATTCCTCTTTAGTTGATCTCTGAAATAAACTGATCTAATGACTGACTTCCTAACATTCGTACTCTCGTCAGAGCATAGGGATCATCTCCCGGATAACATTTGCCCGGTTCTGTCGTAACTGCACATAAAAAGTCCAGCCTCTTCCACCGTCTGTTCACACTCTGCCGTATAATCCCCGAACGGATATGCAAGTGCATCTCCATTTCCACAATACTCAATGGATTTCTTCAGATCTGCCAGGGCTTCTTCTTTCGATAAAGCCGGGAAAATACCTCCGTGTCCGTAAGTTCCACCACCACGGTGCATATTATCTGTATGCGACTCCAGTGTCAGATACTGATTATTTCGGTAAGGATCCAACATGCTTTTATCATTATAATAACTGGTGATCACGAAAGAAGTTGCAGGTGTCTGATACTTTTCAAATAAAGGGATTGCCAGTTCTATATACAGCGGACCATCATCAAAAGAAAGTACAATGCTTTTATCCGGAAGGATTCTCTCTCCGTCCAGATATTCCCTCACTTCTTTCCAGGTCGGAAAATAATAGTCATTCTCATGCAGATATTTCAATTCTTCTTCCAGTGTTCCCACTTCTATATAATTGGAGTTCAGATTCTCCGGGACACTGTTAGCATCATATACATAATGATACATACAAATCGGAAGACCTTTTGCTCCATATTCTTTATTCGGAGTCACCGTAACGGTTCTCTGTGCTGAGATTTCTTTTCCTTTGGGATCGGTGGCTTTATAAACCAACTGGTGTTCTCCTGCCGTATTCAGATCATATTCCTCCAGACTGACGCTGATATCTGTTCTATTCCCCTGCCGGTCTTTCACAACTGCACCGGCATCCTCATACGGATCTCCAAGCCTGACAGTCACTTCACTGTCACCCTGAAGTTCTATCGTATAATCGGATGTCCCGCTCTGAGCATCTTTCTTTTTTGTATCCTTTGATCCCCCCTTATTTTCAGATGTCGGGGGACTTCCCGCAGTATGACTTCTTTTCCACAGAAAAAATTCCTGCCATCCCCGCTGCCAGGATCAGTACCACAACAATTCCAAAAAGCCTTCTTCTCCGCCGAAGTCTTCTGGATCTTCTTCGATGTCTCTGCCTTCTGCCTGAAGTCTGCATATGCGGCTGTCTACTTACCGGTTCCCGTCTGCTTCTTCGCAGTGCTTCATTTCTTCTATGATTGCTTTTGCCTTTTCTTCCCATGTATTCTCCAATGCTTCCCTGTCTAACAGTTCTATATACGCTTTATCTGACCTTTTTTCCCAATGCCTCATCCAGTTTTGCTTCAAATTCCTTATGGTCATGCCCGATCAGGACTGACTGATACTTTCTGCACTCATCCATGTCAGTCGTGACGATCGGCTTATTCAATGCCATATATTCAAACAATTTGACCGGAGAGGTTGCTTTTGTGATCTCATTAGATCAAAACGGGATGGTCAGTACATCCATCTTTGCAGCATAATTCTGCAATACATGATAATCCTTGAACCCAGGAAATGGACATTCTCCTGTCTGTCAAGCCCCGCCTTTTCATAAGAATCATCATATTAATTCCAAACAGTACGATCTGATACTTTCCCGTCTCTGCAAGTTCTTTAACAAGCTGATAATCAAACCACTTTGCCAATGCCCGTAATATCCGATCATCGGCTGTCCCTTTTCAAGAATCTCTGCAAATTCTTTTTCAAACTTAAAGTCCGGATCAATTTCATTATGGAAATGGTTATAATCCACACCGTTACAAGAAAACACCAGATGAGAATCCCCTCTTTTTCGACAGGACATCCCTTTGCAGTGCATCTGCTGTTACAACCACGATCGAGTCTTTCTCCTTCATGGTCTTCTCTGTACTTTTCCCTGACATTGACCGGCAATTCATCCGTTCCGGCAAGGTGAGGATTCAGATCATCAATATATTCATATACAACCTTATATCCACGTCGCTCATACCCCTCGATCTGCCCTTTGGTCAGTGTCCAGTCTGTTGAATAGAACTGAACATATCTTGGTTTTTCCTGCTGCTCGATGGCTTCAAAAAGTATAGTTAGCAAATGCCTTATTCATAAAATTGACAAGGTAAAGATTTTCTGACTGTCTTTTGATCCTTTTTGACATCATCTGTAAATCTTGTCACTTCATACAGCACCAGGGTTCTCTGCTTTGCAAAGTTAGTAAAAACTATGCTGCGGTCTCTGATACAGAGGCACATCCCATCAAAAGAACTTCTCCATACCACAATGCGGTCGTAGTCTTCTCTCTCCAGCATCCGCTTCAATCGCTTTCGGATCTCCTTTTTATTCAATGCCACATAGATTTTCTCTTTCATCGAAATCCGCACAATATAATTGGAATAAATATATCCGGTCATTTTTTTATTGTTCCGGTCAGTCCATATTTTTTACAAGATTTTTCACTTTGCTCAGCTTATCTTTCATTTTTCAGCTCCTTTTTTACACTGTCCGGCATTCCGCCTTCTTTAATAAAATCCTTCAGCTCTGCCGCTTTTGCTTTCCAGTCGTTCGCTCTGGCACACTCCATCAACCTGCTTTGGAACTCTTCTGACTTTCCTTTTTCTGCCAGCTTAAGAACATCCTCCACAAAATTCTTCTTTTGTATCAGCGATCTTTACCAGTTCATACTTTTTGCACTCCGGCAGTGATGTTGCAACAACCGGTTTTCCCAATAGCCATATACTCAAATAACTTCACCGGAGAGGTAGATTCCGTAATATCATTCACAACAAACGGGATCATACATACATCAAAAAAATGTGCATAACCGGCAAGTTCTTCATATGGTCTCTTTCCGAGAAATCTGACATTTTTATATTCTAAAATGCCACTTTCCTGCAGACTTGCATCATGCTCGATCCCGATCAGGATGATCTGTATCTCCGGATGGTCTGCCAGTGCCTTCAGCAGATCATAGTCCACCCAGCTTGCCATTGCCCCGTAATAACCTGCTTTCACAGAATCCGGCCTGAGCCAGGACAGGTACTCTTTCTCTCCTGTCTTCTGATCCGGTGGAAATTTTTCACACTCTGCACCATTCGAGATCAATGCAGCCTTCGCAGCCGGATTAATCTTCCTGACATTTTCATATAAGCGGGTTGCCGTTGCAATAACATAAGTCGCAGGATCTTTTATAAGAGACTCATGTCTTTCAAGGATCATATCCAGTCTGCCCGGTGCGATCAGGTCAGGATTTATATCATCCACATACTCATATAAAATTTTGAATCCTTCTTGCTGATACTGACGAATCCGGCTCATTGGAACTGTATCGGTAGAATAGACCATCAGATACCTGTCCGCCCTTTTCTGACGTAACTGTCTGAGAATCTCATTCCTGTAATAATACAGATCCAGTACAAAACAATTTCCGGCTACCCGGGTGATCCTGGATGGATTTTTATAGTCCACATCATAATAAGAATTGTATAAGACCAGCGTTCTCTCATCTGCCAGCTTTTTTGTCAGATGCTGGGGACGCTGAAGCATGATATTGTAAAACCCAAAATGGTTCTCAAAAAATAATTACTGTATCAAATTCCCGGCTCAGTAATTTATCTATCGCATTCTTTCTTTTCCCACGAAGATTTTTTCACGTCCCACTTCTCCTGCTTTTTCATCTTGACAGAAATCATGCGCACACTCTGCCTGATACCTTTTCTTTAATTTTTCCGATCAGTTCACTCATGGCTTTCCTTTCTCAGAACAAACAAAAATTTTATATTATTATTCCAGAACCGTTTCAGCCGCTTTGGTTCTGTTACGATCCTGTATAACCATTCCAGATTACATTTTACGAAGAATTGCGGAGCTCTCTTTTTCATTCCACTCAGTACATCAAAACTTCCGCCGACGCCGATCAGTACGCCTTTTTTAAAAGACGCCATATGCCTGCGGATCAGGAGTTCCTGCATTGGGGCTCCCAGTGCAATCAGTGAAATATCCGGCTCTTTTTCTGCGATCCGTTCAAGAACCGCATCCTTATCTTTCACATATCCATTTTCATATCCGCATAAATAAATCCCCGGATATTCTCTTTCGATCTTTTTAGCCAGCGTCTCTACCACCTCAGGCTTTGCTCCAAAAAGGAACAGGCTTTTCGGTTTTATCCGCCCATTCAAAATGATCACTGCAGATTTCAACACCCGGAATCCTTTCCTTTATATGAAATCCCAGCTTTTTCCCGCCTATGAGGATTCCAATCCCGTCTGCAACGATCGTCGTATCCTCCGCCATCAGCAGTCCTCTTACCTCTTTCATCCGGTCGGCAAGCATAAAGATTTCAGGATTGGCAGTCACCACGCACTGCTTTTTCCCTGCCTCAATCTCCCCTTCCAGCTTTTTCATAAACTCCGCTTTTGAACCCTTATAGATCTTCTTATAATACTCTTTCACATCAAACTCCTGTATCCTGTTCTTTATGATCAGAGACAAGAAAGCCTCCTCTCCGATCTCTCAGTCTTTTTTCTCTGAAGGCTTTATCTCCTCAAACCCTTCTGTACTGTCCTTGATAAACATGATCTTTACCGTCATCAGGATCAGCCGCAGATCCAGCAGGATTGAATAATTCTGAATATACATCAGATCCAGCTTCAGCTTGTCATAAGCTGAAGTATTGTATTTTCCATAAATCTGTGCATACCCTGTCAGTCCACCTTTCACTTTCATTCTGTAGGTAAATTCCGGTACTTCCTCCACGTATTTTTCTACATGTTCCACACGTTCCGGTCTTTGGACCGACCACGCTCATATTTCCAATCAGAATATCAAAGAACTGAGGAAGTTCATCCAGCCTCGTCTTGCGGATTATCTTTCCAACCGGAGTAATCCTTGCATCATCATCTGTCGCCGGGATTACTTCTCCGTCCTTTTCTGCATTTTCGATCATACTTCTGAACTTATGGATCTTAAATACCTTTCCGTTGATCGTACAACGATCCTGGACCAAAAAATACTGGGCCGCCATCATATGCCTTAATGGCAATCGCGATCACCAGCATGACCGGTGAAGTAATGACCAGTGCAATAATCGATACAACCAGATCCAGTACTCTCTTTGCCAGCCGCTGGTCAAACGTCAGTCCTTCAATTTTTTGCCAGCAATAACGGTGTATCAAACATATGGTTATTTTCCGAACTTCTGATAATGATATCGGAAATCTTTGGTGTGATATACGTTCTGATTCCATGTGCGTAACAATATTTTAAAAGCCGGTTGCGAAGTGGTGCATGAATATCGCAGAGAAAGACGGTATCATAATCATCAATCTTCTTTACGACCATGTCCCACTCCTCATCCACATTAAATGATTCTTTAATGATATAACGGTCACTTCTCATCCGCACTTTCCTGCGGAACGGCATCGGGTCATACTCCTGATACAGCAAAAGTACAATTCTCGCCGGGAACAGACGCCGGAACAGCTTTGCCGAAAAGATCACCCACAGCAGGATCACCAGCATATCCACACACGTCAGACATGTCAATGGCAGGACACTTACAAATCTTGCCGAAAGAAGCACTGTCTCCAGATAAATACATACATTGGCCGCCGCTGCTGCCAGTCCATGGGAAAGGCACAGATTACTCATCCGCAGGGACCCCACATTCATTCCTCCCATAAGATACATAAAGATAAAGTAGAAGAAAGCGTAAAATGCTCCCATCAGCCAATATCCTTTATGATAAAATGGAAATACAATTCCCCAGTTATGACATCTTTTCCAGACAACGATGAACATCCCTGTCAGCACAAGTACAAGAACCATCACAGTCAGGAATCGGATCAGACGTTTATACGGATCCAGTTTATTTTGTTGCTTCATCTATCTTTGCTCCAATCAATTCATAATCATACAATTTTGATTATAGTATATAATCCCTTTTTTTCAACAATTCAACCCCTGCAAACCTGCTCTGTACAGCAAAATT
>ENA-OQHD01000440-OQHD01000440.1-human-gut-metagenome-genome-assembly--contig:-NODE-440-length-15287-cov-2.112731_pt1 | contig 15287 bp, 24 predicted proteins | sample MGYA00242560_ERZ504711 | MGnify/ENA primary metagenome ERZ504711 (study PRJEB26092, sample SAMD00036198) | human gut metagenome | host: Homo sapiens | study: EMG produced TPA metagenomics assembly of...
TACATAAATATAAGAGCAAGCTTTTATAAAAGAAAAATCAGGCAAAGATAGTGAATTTTCTACCTCTTGCCTGATAGGAATACATCTGCTTAATGTCTTAACTAAATGACATTGGGCTCACAGCTGCTCTCTTGTGTTATGTGTGAAATAATTTAATTTGATCTGCTGTATACATTTCTCCAAAACATAGCGGATCGGTTTGAACAATACGAGACATACAATGAAATTGCTGATACAGTGTATGATATCGAATAGAAGTCCTGACGTCCAATATGCAAATGCACCGGAAATCCCGCCGATTGCAAAGTAGGGGATGGTACAGAGTGCTCCGAATGTAATACCATAGATCCCGGAGAGGATACTCCAGAACCATACGGAATCACTTTTTTCCGGAAAAGGAGAGTGATGAGTGCCTGTATGCTCCAGACATACAGGTAGTTTATCCACCAGAGTCCAAATCCATAGATCAGACCTTCCAGGAAAAACAAAGATGTAAATGATGAAGAATACTTTCTTTCGAAACACAAGTGTATACACAAGGATCAAAAGGTGACGATCTCAATATTGGGCAGGAAACCAAGGGAAACCTGAGCAGCCAGAAGGACTGCGCTCAGGATACCGTATATTACAATTTCCCGTGTTTTCATCAATATCCTTCTTTCAATGTAAGCTCAAATGCATCTCCGTCAGAAACTGGTGTCTGATCTGCGGAAGTGTTGACCTGTTCTCCGCCTTTTGTGATACACCACCATTGTTGTTTGGAATCATCCGCTGTTTCTTCATCCACAGTTGTAATAAACAGACCATATTCTCCAGACTCACCGTCCACGAGATTCTCGCTTTCTAAAACTTCTCCAAGATATTTTGCATCTGTGTCAAATTCGAAGACATTCTCTGTCTGGTCTCCGTGGATGACGGTCACCGTAATATGATTTTTCTCCTTCACTGGCTGCAGGCTTCATGTTCTGATATAAAACCCCGGCTCCAATGCACAGCAGGATTAAGATGACAATTCCTGCAATCAGTCCGCATTTTTTTCTTCATGATTTTTATCCTTTCTGCATTCTTATTTTTCATTTGAAATCATAAAGGTACATCCTGATTTTGTCAAGGAATATACATCTTACAGAAACAAACCGGTTTTAATCCATAGAGAAAAATATGAGAATTTTACGGGGAAAAAATTTCCGGTTGACAGTTTTTCTGTTTTATATTAGAATACAAAAACGTAACATTTTTGTAATATTTGTAATATTTACGAAATTTAGTTCATATAATTTACAAGAACTACGTAATAATATTGCAATAATCAGGAGGTTATTTATTTATGAAACAGAGAAAACGATGGATGGCAGTACTTACTGTATGGACAATAGCGTTGTTATTTGCAGCAGGTTTCAACGAGTCAGGCATCCGTTTGCCAGTTCCAAGATGATTCAGGAAAAAAATAGCAAATATACAACAGGGGCAGGGGCGATTGCTGCTGCGAATGGAGAGTATTCCGGCAGAGGCAGTAGAACTTACCAAAGCCGAGGCGCAGAAAGCGCAGGAAGCCAGAGAGCAGGCAGAAGCAGAAGCAAAACGAAAAGCGGAGGAAGAAGCTGCGAGAAAGCGGCAGAAGAGGCTGCACGGGCACAGATCGCTGCAGAAGATCAGAAACTTCTGGCATCGATCATCTTCTGTGAGGCAGGAAATCAGCCTTATGAAGGACAGGTTGCGGTCGGAGCAGTGATCATGAACCGTGTCAGAAGTGGTGTGTATCCGAACAGTATTTCCGAAGTAATCTATCAGTCAGGGCAGTTTTCACCGGCAATGTCGGGATGGCTTGACCGTGTGCGTGCCAATGCAGGATATTCTGAGTCTGCACTGCAGGCAGCGGAAGATGCACTGAACGGAAGTAATCCGGTTGGCGACTGCCTTTATTTCAGCACCGGTGGATACGGAATGCAGATCGGAGATCATTTCTTCCACTGATATTTCCGCGGGAATGCATTAAGCAAAAAGATCGGGAAATAATGAAAGTAAAAGGGAAGACTTGTTGTGAATGTAAGATTCACGACAAGTCAATTTTATTTTCAGGAGGTAGGATTATGGATATTTGTCTTCCAATCCGTGATATTTATGTAAGGAAAATTCTTGATTCCGGCGGATCACCGGCGGTGGAGGCGGAAGTACTTGCAGGAGAAGATATTGTTGGAACTGCATCGGTTGCAGGACAAAAAGGTGAACAAGAAATTGAGGCAGGAATTGAGCAGATGCACAGTCAGATCGCAGAGGAACTGATCGGGAAGAATCTGTTCGAGCAGGAAGAGATCGACCATTTACTCGAAAAAAGAAAAGAGATCCCGCAGGAAGTATCACTGGCAGTTTCCATCGCGACAGCAAGGGCAGCGGCAGGAAAGCTGAAGCTTTCTCTGTACCGGTATTTAGGTGGGACTCATGCACTGAAACTTCCAGCCCTGCTGATCCTGGCGGCAGACGGAACTGCAGAAGAGACAGAAATGGATTTCAGGGAACTGATGCTTGTCCCGAAAGGAATTTCTTCTGTACAGGGACAGATCAGGGCGGCAGGTGAGATCGACAGTCTGTTCAGGGAGGCTCTGAAAAAAGGAAATGGAAGAGAGGGAGAGCCTGACAGAAAAAGCAGGATGCGGCAGATGGAGGAGTGCTGAAATTACTGGAAAAGGCAGTGGAAAGGCGGATATCAATGTGGAAAAGAAATCATTTTTGCAGTCAATGCAGGAGCTGGAAGACTGTATGAAAAGCAGTCGGGAGTATATCGTTTTCCGGCAGAGAGCCGACGATGCGGACAGCGGGTGGAACGCTCACGGGAGGAACTGATCGAATATCTGACCAGACTTACCGGAGAGTATCCGATCAGTCTTTTGGAAGAACCCTCTATACAGAGAAGATCGGGAAGGCATACAGGAGCTGGAAAAGAAACTGGAAGATCGGGAGGATTGTGGAAAAAAAGACGGTATTGGGAAGACGGTCTGTTATGATCGATCCCGGAGAAATCTATACCCTGACAGAACTTTCGGAGCGTGTACGGGAAGTAACGGAGCAGGGAAAAGGAATTATTTTATGCAGGCAGCGGAAGGAAACCGAAGATGCGGCACTTGTAGATGCAGCGGTTGCATTTGGAATCGGGCAGATGAAGCTTGGAAGTCCGGGATGCCTGGAGGCGGCAGTGAAGTACAATCGTCTTTTGAAGCTGGAAGAAAAGCTGGGAAAAATCGTTGGGAACGGATTGTCCTTAAGTTGAAAGCAGGGTATAATAAAAAAGAAAGTACGTTGAAAGCAAAGAGATAAAGCAGCGGGCGAAGTACAAAAGAAAATAAAAAGAGAGAGGATGAATTTGAAGATGAGCAAAAAAGTTGAGCAGGCAATGGCATTTCATGATAAAGGATATAACTGTGCACAGGCGGTAGCCTGTTCTTTCTGCGAGGAGTTTGGAATCGATCAGGAGACGATGTTTCGTGTTTCTGAGGGATTTGGACTCGGGATGGGAATGATGGATATGTGTGGAGCAGTGACCGGAATGCTGATGGTCATCGGTATGGAGAACAGTGTTGGAAACCTGGATGGAAAAAAGCCGAGTAAAGGAGATACATATAAGAAAGCAAAAGCGTATGCACAGAAGTTTAAAGAGATGGAAGGTTCTTACTACTGCCGTGAGTTAAAGGGTGTGGCAACAGGGACGCCGCTTGTTCCATGTTCCCAGTGTATTGCGAATGCAGTGGAGCTGACTGAGCAGTACCTTGCTTCTGAGAAAGCATAAAAAGCAGAGCTGACCGGATTGCCGCCTGCATCCATGAAAGTAGACAGGGCAGAATTGACAAAGCAGTGACCGGCATCCGTGAAGGCGGCTGCCGGCAGAGCTGACCGGGCAATAAGCGGGGGATCAGATCATCCCCCACATCCAGTAGAGCAGGCCGAGAAACCAGCTTGTGAAAATCCCATAAAGTATAACAGGCCCGGCGATGGTGAAGATCTTGCATCCGATACCAAAGACCTGGCCTTCTTTTTTGTATTCAATGGCAGGTGCGGCAACAGAATTGGCGAAACCGGTAATCGGAACCAAAGCTCCTGCACCGCCCCATTTTGCCAGTTTCGGATAAATTCCGGTTCCCGTCAGAATGACACTGATCAGGACGAGAAGCATGGAAGTCCAGTTGCTGCAGTCATCCTGGGAAAGTTTTTGCAGTTCGCAGAGGTTGAAAATAATCTGACCGAGAACGCAGACAGCCCCTCCTGTGAGAAAAGCCCTGAGCATATTCAGCCAGAGATTGTGGCGTGGCGTCTTCTGATCTACATAAGTTTTATATTGTTGCTGTCGTTTCATTTGTTCTGTAGGATTCATAACAATACTCCTTTCCTGAAAGTGATCCCGCAAGTTTCATGACTCTTTCAGATCATCATGAATAGTTTGTATCATTTTGAAAATAATATCCCTGTAACCATTCAGATGTGAGAAAATACGGAAAGCAGAAACGGGGAATTTTCTTATGGATCAGACAAAACTATGCGGAACACAGAGCCTGCATTTTCAGAGACCGGCATACATTTTAAGTGCGGCATCTGTTGCAGGAAAGAAAGAGGCGGAAGGTCCGCTTGGAAAAAAATTTGATATGGTAGATGAGCAGGATAACCTGTTCGGGGCAAAGACCTGGGAAGAAGCAGAGAGCAATATGCAGAAAGAAGCCTGTATACTGGCCATCGGAAAAGCAGGACTGAAACCGGAGAAGATCCGGTATCTGTTCGGGGGAGATCTTCTGAGGCAGGGGATTGCCACTTCTATGGGAGTGGAGGCACTGCAGATTCCTATGTTCGGGCTTTACGGGGCATGTTCAACATCAGGAGAGGCACTGGCACTGGCAGCAATGAGTGTGTCGGCAGGGTATGGAGACTCTATGCTGGCGGTTACATCAAGCCATTTCGGAAGTGCGGAAAAGGAGTTCCGTTTTCCGTTGGGTTATGCCAGCCAGAGACCTTTATCTGCACACTGGACAGTGACCGGGAGCGGGGCCTTTGTAGTGGGAACGGATCCGGGAAATGTGAAGATCAGCGGGATCACAGTGGGAAAGATCGTGGACTACGGACTGAAAGATTCGCAGAATATGGGAGCATGCATGGCTCCGGCGGCTGCTGATACGATCGTCAGGAATTTGAAAGATTTCGGACGGACGGCAGAAGATTATGACCGGATCATTACGGGCGATCTTGGCTCCATCGGTCAGTCAATTTTATTTGATTTGGCAGCAGAAAAGGGATATGATCTCCGGCAGAAGCATCTGGACTGTGGAATGTTGATCTTTGATCCTGAGACGCAGGATACCCATGCAGGGGGAAGTGGCTGTGGATGTGCGGCAGTGACGCTGGCATCGTATCTGCTGCCAAAGATTGAAAGCGGGGAATGGCAAAAGGATTTTATTTGTCCCCACAGGAGCATTGATGTCAACGGTGAGCTTTAATGAAGGTGCAAGTGTACCGGGGATCGCACATGGGATTGTGATCGAACATTGTCGAAAGGAGGCGGCGGGATGGACTATCTGATTTCATTTCTGATCGGGGGTGTGATCTGTGCGTTGGTACAGATTTTACTGGACCGGACAAAACTGATGCCTGGCAGAGTCATGGTATGTCTGGTATGCGGAGGCGTGATTCTTGGATTTGCCGGACTGTATCAGCCCTTTCAGGATTTCGCGAAAGCAGGAGCAAGTGTGCCGCTGCTTGGATTTGGAAATGTTTTGTGGAAAGGGGTAAAAGAAGCGGTAGATAAAAATGGATTTATCGGTATTTTTATGGGAGGTTTTAAAGCAAGTGCTGTGGGGATATCGGCCGCATTGGTCTTTGGATATCTGGCTTCGCTGATCTTTGACCCGAAAATGAAAAAGTAGCAGGAAGAAAAGGTTTTCGCAGGAAATGCCTTTTTTTTGCTCTTTTTGCGGAAGGGGGTATAGTGTGGTATAATAAACCAATAGCGTTTAGAATGAAGACGCAAAGATAAGCGACTGACGTGGAATGTGAGGAAGATAAATATGGATGAGAACAGCAAGAAGACAGCTTTAAGAGAGACACTGCAATCCCTTCGTACACCGGGAGAATTATATGTGATCATGTCGGGAGCGACAAAGCTTCCGTTTGTGGTATGCAATCCGGAGACTTTTGATGATGAGATCCTTCTTTATCATAGAGAAGAGGATGCGAAAAATAAAGCAAAGGAACTGACGGAGGCTCATTATCTGGCAGGTGTGGCAAAGCTGGTGGATGACCAGTTACTGGCATTTTATACCAGTCTGTATCTGATGGGTGTGAACGGTCTTTCTGTGAATGTAGGGACAGACCAGGAGAAAAGAGTCCAGCTCAAAGATCTTGTAGTCCGTCAGAATATGAAGGAAGCAGGAGAAGGAAAGATGATCGTGGAGAATCCTGAGATGCACCTGACCGCTATTTATCTGATGCAGGAACTGCGTCATCAGACAGGTGGAGAAGTGACGGATCAGATCAAAGAACTGCAGGAAGAGTTACTGGCACATTATCAGAAAGGCACATTCCTGATCTCGGTACAGGAGGATGGACAGATTCCGGTTCTGAAGCAGAAAGATGGAAGTATGTATCAGCCGATCTTTACAGATATTCTGGAGTTCCGCCGTTTTGCGGGAGACAAAAAGTTAAAGATGCTGGCAATTCCGTCAGCAAAGATTCCGGAGGCACTGATCCCGGATGCAAGGGGCGTGGTGATCAACCCACTGGGCGTGAATGTCCAGCTTACGGTACATCGTCCGGAAAAAAGAAAAGCCGGAGGCATAGGAAGATCCGAGTGTCTTCCGGAAAGTTGGAAGGACAGGAAAAGATAGATGGAAATTGCATTATACATTAGAAAAGAGTATTTCAGAGGCGTCACGCTGACGGATAAAAGTGCCCATATTCTGGAATTTCATTATGAAGGAGAGCATGTGGACGTATTCGAGAATGGAGGACTGGTCTTCCGTTTCCGATATGTGCTGGAGACAAAGTTCAAGGCGAATATCGTTAAGTTTTATATCCCGGATATGACGATGCGTGGAAAAGGATATGGAAGCGTCTGTATGTGCGAGATTCTGGATCAGCTCCGTCAGAAGCAGGTGACTGTGATCCGTTCGCCGTTTGGATATGCTCTGGCACCGATCGGTTATACAGGTCCGGATCAGTACCGTCAGCTTATGAGAGGCTTTTGGGGAGCAACCGGTTTTGAGATCAGTGGAGATGGAGATGAAGCGATCCAGATTTTAGACTGAATGGCGGAAAGGCTGATCTGAGAGCAGACACCGGAAATGCGGTACAGTAAAAATGCACAATACTGATTCAACAGGCATAAACTATCCTGAAAAGATCTACATTGGAAGTGGACTCCAGGGAATGGTTTGTGCCTTTTTAATATTGATAGCAGGCAACAGATTTAAAAGGGGAATTGACGAATGTATAAGATCATGATCATAGAAGATGACCTTGTCATGGCAGAGGCCATCGCAAAAGAGATGAATGCGTGGGGGAATGAAGCGGTTTATGTAAAGAATTTTCAGAATGTTCTTTCCATTTTTTTGCCGCTCAGGCACCGCATCTGGTCCTCATGGATATCACGCTTCCTTTCTATAATGGATACCACTGGTGCAGCGAGATACGGAAAGTGTCGAATGTACCGGTGATTTTTATTTCTTCCGCAGCAGATAATATGAATATTATCATGGCAATGAATATGGGAGGCGATGATTTTATAGCGAAGCCGTTTGATCTGAATGTGCTGACGAGCCAAAGGTACAGGCAGTACTCAGGAGGACTTATGATCTGTCGGGAAAGTTCCCATGCTGGAGCATCGGGGAGCCATCCTGAATCTTTATGATACAACGCTGACTTATGAGGGAGAAAAGTGAATCTTACCAAAAATGAGTTTAAAATCCTGCAGATCCTGATGGAGAATAAAGGCCGGCTGGTGAGCCGGGATACGCTGATGACGAAGCTGTGGGAGACCGATGATTATATCGAGGAAAATACTCTGACAGTAAATATTGCCAGGCTGAGAAAAAAGCTGGAAAAAGCAGGACTGGATGAGTTTATTACGACGAAAGTCGGTGGCGGTTATCTGATCGAGGTGGAACGATGAAGCTGGTATTGCAGTATTTTTTATAAAAAAAGACAGGTGATCGGATGGAGTATCCTGTGCGGACTGATTTATCTGCTTATCTTTTCGTTGAGCGGGATTGATTTAAAGGCAGCAGTATATCCGGCACTTTTATGTCTGGTTTTTGGAATTGTCTTTTTGCTGGTCGGAATTTTTCCGATTGATAGAAAGGCACAGGAGACTGGAGTTTTTGGAAAAGGACAAGGGACCTTATGGAGAAAGTCTTCCAAAAGCAGCGGATCTGTGCGAAGCGGATTATCAGAAGCTTCTGAAAAAGGAAGAGCAGGAATGGAGAGACAGGCAGAAAGTATGGGATGATACCATGAGCGACATGGAGGACTATTATGCCGCCTGGGTGCATCAGATCAAAGCTCCGATCGCAGTCATGCAGGTACTTTTACAGCAGGAGGATACAGAGCAGAGCCGGGAATTAAAAGCGGAGCTGTTCCGTGTGGAACAGTATGCAGAGATGGCACTGAGTTATGTACGGCTTAATGATAGAGGCGGAGGATTTGACCTGGTTGCAGCAGAGTATGCACTGGATCCTGTTATCAGAAAAGCAATCCGTAAGTATGCAGGTCAGTTCATACGGAAAAAGATCCAGGTGGTCTATCAGGGAACAGATGAGGTTGTTCTGACGGATGAGAAATGGCTGTCTTTTATAGTGGAGCAGATTTTGTCTAATGCAGTGAAGTATACGCAGCAGGGATCGGTAACGATCCGGGTAGAGGGAGACCGACAGCTTGTAATCGAGGATACGGGGATCGGGATCGCAGCGGAGGATATCCCAAGAATATTTGAAAAAGGTTATACCGGAGAAAAGTGGAAAAGGCTTGGAAAAAAATTCCGTACCGGGATCGGTCTGTATTGAGTCAGATGGCTGCGAAAAAATGTTAGGGCATACGATCTCGGTAGAATCCATTCCGGGAGAGGGAAGTTCCTTCAAAATCGACCTGAGTTCTTATGCTCTCCAGGTGGAGTAAAAAATGCAGAGAGGTTCGTCTTACAAAAATGTCACATAGGACAGCGGAAATGTCACCCGATTCGATGGTAGCATTTCCGCTGAATTGTTATACTGACTTCAGTACCTGGGAAGGGTACATGAAGAGTATAAGAAGTTTAGAGAAGGGAGTTATAGAAATATGACTGTATTGGAAGTAGAAGACATCAAAAAAATATACAGGCCGAGGTTTGGCGGCAATCAGGTGCAGGCACTTTCCAAAGTGACATTTTCTGTTGAAGAGGGAGAGTATGTATCGATCATGGGGGAGAGCGGTTCAGGAAAGACAACACTTTTTAAATATCATGGCGGCACTGGACCGTCCGACACAGGGAGAGGTTTATCTGGATGGAAGACCGTTATCTGCCATTAAAGAAAAGGATATTTCAAAATTCCGAAGAGAAAATCTTGGATTTGTATTTCAGGACTTTAGTCTGCTGGATACATTTAACCTCAAAGATAATATCCTGCTTCCGTTGGTGCTGAAAGGCGTACCGTACCGGGAAATGAGTCAGAAACTGATGCCGGTTGCAGAAGAACTGGGAATTGCCGGTCTTCTGGAAAAATATCCCTATGAAGTATCCGGCGGACAGAAGCAGCGTGCAGCCGCAGCAAGGGCATTGATTACAGAGCCTCGTCTGCTCCTTGCAGATGAACCGACCGGAGCATTGGATTCCAAGTCCACGGACGAAATGCTTGGTATTTTTTCAAGGATCAATCAAAAAGGGCAGACCATCGTTATGGTAACACATTCTGTAAAAGCAGCGAGTCGTGCAGGAAGGGTACTATTCATCAAAGACGGGGAAGTGTTCCATCAGGTATATCGTGGTGAGCTGAGTGATGAGCAGTTTTATCAGAAAATCTCAGCTACATTGACCATGCTTGCGACAGGTGGTGAAAGACGATGAAAAGAGGACTTTATTTCAGACTTGCCGCAACCGGGATGTCGAAGAATAAAAAATTTTTGATTTTCCGTACATTTTTACCTGCTTCTGCATGGTGATGATGTATTATATCATTCAGTTTTTGCGGATCAGTGACGATTTCCAGGACGATGAGGGGCGGAGAATCCATGCAGATGATCCTGGGAATGGGAACACCTGTGATCGCAGTCTTTTCCTGGATTTTACTGTATTATACAAATTCATTTCTGATCCGCAGACGGCAGAAAGAATTTGGTCTGTATCATATTCTGGGTATGGGAAAAATGAGAACTGGTAAAGATTCTGATCTGGGAAAATCTGATGACTGCTGTGATTTCGATTGCGGGAGGTCTGCTGGGCGGAATTTTATTTTCCAAACTTGCAGAACTGGCTGCAGTCAGGATCGTGGGAAACCATCTCGGTTATAAGATGACCATAGAACCGAAGGCAATCTATTATACCGTCTCCCTTTTCCTGGCGATTTTTGCGGTGATCCTTCTCAGGATGCTGATCTTTATTTTCAGGACAAAGCCGGTCGATATGCTGAAAAGTGAGACAGCAGGTGAAAAACCGCCGAAGGCGAACTGGATTCTTGCCATTGCAGGTCTTATAATCCTTGCCGGGGCATATTGGATCGCAGTGAGCATTGAAGAACCGATGGAGGCAATGCTGTGGTTCATGGTAGCGGTGCTGATGGTGATCGTTGCAACCTATCTGCTTTTATTGCCGGTTCGGTGGCATTTTGCAGACTGATGCAGAAAAAGAAAAATTATTATTATAAGACAAAACATTTTGTATCCATTTCTTCTATGGTATACCGTATGAAGAGAAACGGAGCAGGTCTTGCGTCAATCTGTATTCTTTCAACAATGGTGCTTGTGATGGTCTCTTCCACGGTCTGCCTTTATGCCAGCATCGAAGGAAATTTAGCGAAAGGCTATCCACAGCAATTTTCGGTTGAAATGGCATCGGGAAGTTCTCTGGAAGATAAAGACAGGGAAGCAAAAATTAAAAGAAACAGTCGGACAGACGATCAATGAAAATAAAATTAAATTAAAAGAAACAAAAGAATATCATATACTGAGTACTGCATGTGTAAAGACAGATGAGGGAATCAAGTTTGAGCATGAAAATATAAAAAGTCTGGACAGTCTGAAGATGCTGTATATTCTGACCGTTGCAGATTATAACCGGCTGACAGGAGAAAATCTGTCATTGGAAAAAAAGTGAGTTATATGTCTACTTACCGGATGAAGCATATGAAAAGGATACGTTTCAGGTGGAAGGATGTGGCAACTGGAAAAAATAAAGGAACGCCGGACAATCAGTTTATCTGTGGAGATGATGTTGAAACTCTAAATTCCGGTGTGTATCTGATCGTGCCGGATGAGGCTGTGATGGATCAGTTTGAGGCTGCACAAAGAGCGGTGTATGGTGAAAATGCTTCCAGTGAAAAATTATGTTATGCATTTGATACGGATCTGTCAGAAGAAGGGCAGGTCAGTCTGGTCAGCGAGCTGCAAAATAATATTTCAACACTCTAGCTTCAGGATGAGCAGTTCCCGATGGTAAATGTGAATGCGAGAGCGGTGTCAAAGAGTGATTATTATGCACTGTATGGAGGATTGTTCTTCCTTGGTATCCTGCTTGGATCTGTCTTTATCTTTGGTATGATTCTGATCATTTACTACAAGCAGATTACGGAAGGATATGAAGATCAGGGAAGATTTTCAATTTTGATGAAGTTGGAATGACCAGGAAAGAAGTACGGCAGAGCATTAATTCACAGGTCATGACAGTCTTCTTTTTTACCGCTGGCAATGGCCGGAATGCATACTGCATTTTCATTTCCGATCATAAGGAAGATTTTGAAAATGTTTGCCATGAATGATGAAAAGCTGCTGATACTTGTTATGATCTGCTGCTATCTGGCATTTACAGGTTTTTTATGCGGCTGTGTATCTGCTTACATCAAGAGAATATTATAAGATTGTCAGCAGGGATGAAAAAAAAAATAGAAAGAGCAAAATTAAGTTTACTGAAAATTAAGAAAAAACCAGTTTCTTGTCGTTCTTATTCGTGATAAAATAAAATTATCAGAAAATAAGAACGGGAGGAGCTGGTTTTTATGATGGAACATACACTGATAACGATTGGAAGACAGTTTGGCAGCGGTGGACATGAGGTAGGCAACCGACTTGCAGAACGACTGGATATTCCTCTTTATGACCATAATCTTTTGCGGATGGCAGCGAGAGAACTGGGAGTTTCAGATGAAGATGTAGCAAAAGTAGATGAGACGATGCTGGGACGTTTTCTTTCCGGTTATGTGGCAGGCAGCGGTGAATATACAGCATTTATGAGCGGTGAAGAAGCGGGCAGGCCGTTAAGCGACCGGTTGTTTGAAGCCCAGTCAGAGCTGATCCGGAGACTGGCACAGAGAGGTCCTGGTATTTTTGTAGGAAGATGTGCAGATTATGTTCTGGGAGATTATTCAAATGTGATCAATACATTTATTTATGCATATAAGGATGACCGACTGAACCGGATCATGGATATCTATAAGCTGACAGAGAAGCAGGCAGCAGATAAGATCAAAAAGACAGACCGGGAGAGAAAACTCTATTATGAAGCCCGGACCGGAAGAGAGTGGGGCGGGATCGAGTCCAACAGTATGCTTTTTAATACCAGTCTTCTGGGGATCGATGGTGTGACAGATGCACTGGAAGCCATCTACCGGAAATGGGAATCCAGAGGATAGGCAGCAGGGGATGACGGAGTTATATCAGAAAAGATACGAAGAGGCATAGAAAATGAAAAAATGAACCATTAACGGTTCCGTTTCAGCAGACGGATCTGTAATGGTTCATTTTTCGTATCGGACTGCGTGCCGGAGGATGACGACGATAGAGATCAGAATGGTCCCATAGCGGATCGGAGCTAGCGGAACCGTCCGCAATACATTCAGACAAAAGGCAGAGATAGGTGATCATGCTTCGGAAAAGATGAGGATCAATGACCAGAAGCAATGAAAAGATCAGATAAAATGCAGCCAGTGTCAGTACAGGACGCAGATCAGGATAAAGTCCCAGCAGGCACCCAAAGGAGACGGCAATCGCTTTTCCACCCATTCGCGGATGAAAAGCGGAAAGGCATGTCCGATCACCGGTGCGGCAAGAACCAGTGCGAAGAGTGGATCTGTCGGTGAAAGGACATGCAGTGCAATATGCACCGGAAAGAATCCTTTGGCAAGTTCCAGGAGCAGGATCAGTGTTCCGGTTTTGATCCCGGTGTGTGCGAAAGCATTGAATGCCCCGGGATTTTGATCATCGCTCAGACGGCAGATGTCAATATGGTAAAAAGTATTTTGGAATCAGGTAGGCAAAAATGAATACTTCCTGACAGATATCCTGCAAAGGATGAAAAAAGTCCCGTATATCATAAATGATTCCTCTGTGCATATAATTTTTGCAGCGAGACGGCAGATTTCAACAGCAGAATCATGGGAATGCAATGATTCTGTTGCTTTTCGCATCTCAATTCTTGCATCTTCATTCTTCATCAGTCGGCGGCCCAGTGTAACCTGCCCATGGACAGTCCGTGCAGTGACAGACATTCCATGGGATGTGGAAAAAGGCAAGGTTCTTGTCTCACAGCCAGGGATGGGACTGGTATGCACAAGAGCGATCTGTCGGACAGCCGCTTCAGTGCTTGTAAAGTCCGCCGGGTTTGGAAAAGATGACATCACTTGCATCCATATAGGCAGGAACATGATCTGTAAATCCAAGAATCCTGACCTGGGGATTCTTCCCGGAAAGTGGTCTGAAGGATCTGCCGTAACCGTCGGTTATTTCCGCAGATTACGACTACATATTCATCTGCTTCAAGCTTACGGATCAGTTCAGCGACAAGAAGGTTGACCTTCCCAAATCCCATGCTGCCGCTCATGACCAGATAGACATGAGCATCCGAAGGCAGTCGGCAGAGCTTTCGGGCAAGAGAACGTTTCTTCTGGGTGGAAAAAGCCTGCTTTACCGGAATACCAAGTGGAAAAAGCTGCCTTTTTTGGAAGCCCTTTGTGGATAAGTTCTCCCAGCAGATCCTTCTGAGGGACGATATAGCAGTCACAGTCTGTCTCTTCCCAGAAAGGAATACAGGTATAATCTGTACCGATGGCAATCACCGGAACAGAAAGAAGCCCGCGATGCTTTAAACAGGTGAGGACTTCGGCCGCATAGAGATGCGGTGTCAGAATAAGATCAAAAGAATGTTCTTTAATATAACGATCCAGTCTGCCTGCAAGCAGCGAGTTCGCATAATAGACCGGTGACTTCCGTGTGCTGGAACTGATCAGTCCTCCCACTTTGTAAAGCAGGGAGAAGAAAGCAGGGATATGTCTGACAATGGAAATATAAGCCCCACCGACCATATGGGAGACCGTTTTCCCGCCAAGCAGCATCAGATCCATAAATTCTACTTCATGGCCACGCAAAAGTGCAGCCTCCATAACTGCTTTACCGGCGGAGTTATGCCCTTCGCCGGTATTACAGGATAAGATTAATATTTTCATAAACTTTTATAACCTTTTAAAATCGGATTATTTCATCATGGATGCAAGGATCTGGTTTACTTCTTTGCCGTCCGCTTTTCCCTTGACTCTCGGCATCAGTTCCTTCATGATTTTTCCTTTCTCTTTTGCAGTTGGTGTCTCGATCCCCAGTTCAGAAAGAACAGTCTGGATGACTGCTTTGATCTCATCAGCATCCATCATCTTTGGTGCATATTCTTCCAGAACGCTGAGACGCTTCTGAGCTTCTTCGATGAGATCGGTGCGGTCTGCAGGGGTCATTTCAAGAGTCTCTTTTAACTGCTTGATCTCTTTTAAGATAACTTGTCCTTCTTCCTCTTCGGTCAGGTCGGCTCTTTTGTCGATGGCTTTATTTTTGAAGGGATGAAAGAAGAAAAGAAAGTGCAGCTTTTCGCTCTTTGTCTCCAGCCTTCATCGCAGCAACCATTTCACTTCTGATTTCATCAATTTTACTCATGATAATTGTCCTCCTTATTTACTTAAGATACATAAAGATTTTAGCAGATGAAAGAAGGCATTTCAATAAGTCAGGAGGTTTAATCAGGAAAATTTAAAATGAAATAAAACTCCTGGAATTAAGCAAAATGAATAAAAATGTATAGCAATTATATATAT